>Ga0179593_1644089_pt1 | contig 22041 bp, 29 predicted proteins | sample CZODoug2_1_08_16_FD_185931 | JGI IMG/M metagenome (GOLD analysis project Ga0179593, IMG submission 185931) | Vadose zone soil fungal communities from Angelo Coast Range Reserve, California, USA - CZODoug2_1_08_16fungal (PacBio error correction) | ecosystem: Environmental > Terrestrial > Soil >...
GCGAGGAATCACAAGAAGGAAAAAAAAAAAACTATGGGAGAGGCTTCAGGAGAGATGTCCTTGGGGAAACGTCAGTTGTGTCAGGAATGAGATCAAAAAAAAAACCAAAGATCCAAAGGGAGGGAACCTGTTGAGAAACTTAGACAACGCTCTGCGAGAGACCTTAAGCCGAAAAGGCTGGGAAAGACTAGGAAGAGAAAAGAATATAAAAGGGAAAAAGAAACTTGATGTGAAGGGAGGGAAAAGATATCGGCCAACTGTTATTCTGAAAGGAAATTATAAACCAGGGGGAAAAGCAACCCTTGAAAGGGACATCAAGGGGGGAAGAAGCCAAAGGGAATCATTGGTAAGGAGGCCCTTTGAAGTGGTAAATGGGCGAAGAGGAGGTCTTTGGGGCAACAAAAAGGACCTCTAGGAATAAAAACCAGCTAGAAGTCGCCTCAAAAAAATCTCGCTCAAAGGATACCACAAAGTGAGGCTAAGATTGGGAGTCTTCGAAAAAAAAGGAAAGCAAAGGGAGAATTGAGAGTTTTTGGGGGAAGCCGGGAAGGAGGAGGAGACTGGGAAACTTCATCACGGCCAAAAAAGATTAGCCACGGAGGTTTCATAAACATGGGAGACGAAAACCAAAAAGGGAGAAGGCGAAAAAGGGTTGTGACGTCGCGAGGGGCTGTATAAGGGGGGAGGACCCGAAGGAAAAAAACCCTGGGGAAAAAGAGTCCTAAAGAAAGAGAGAGTTACGAAAGCAAGAGAAGAGTAAAGCGCGCCTTTCAGGGGAGGTTTGAAGAATCAAAGAAAGAAAGGGAGGTCTCAAAGAAGGGACTCACGGAGGTGCTCGCGCCGAGGTGTCGAGTGGAAAAGTGGACAGGAGAGCCGGCTCCAAAGGAGAGAGGGGTCAAGGAACCACAAAAACCTGAAGTTGATCGGGGAAAACAGGAAGAAAGGCAGCAACAGGGGAAGCCAGACGCCTCATTGAAAAAAAAAAAATCCAGGGGGTTTCGAGGTCTAGGAGGTCCTAAAGAAACTGGCCGGCATGTAGAGGGGTCGCGGAGGAAAACATAAACCCTTCAAACGGGAAACTGTAACTGTAGGCGGCGTCCCGAGAATGTGGAGTCGTGGAACTCTTAGAAGTTACTTCAACTTGGCCTTTGAAGAAAGATGAAAAGACCCAAAAGCTTCTGAAGAGTCCCTATGGGTGAAATAAATAAGCACAAATCTCCTGCGGAAAAAAAGGTAATTTTCAAAAAAGGCTGCACCCAGGATGGGGAAAAAAGAGGCACTAAAGGTTAACTGAAGAAAGGTCTGGTCCCGGAAGGAGCTAAAAAACCGACTGCCTCTCTCAAAGGACCAGAGAAAACGAAGCGAAACCTATGGGGGGGGGACTAGAAACTTCTGGATAATCTAAATGTGAAAAGGGGTAAGGCGAAAAAGGGAGAAAATTAAAAAAAAAGGGGCTTTGAAAAAGAAAAGAAACCATATCCACCTCAAAAAGGATACAAAGTTTTCCCAAAAAAAACGACAAGGGAAAAAAGAAAGAAAGGGGTTGGGAACAAACTCCGAAGGAGAGGTTGAAAATGGGTGGGAAAAAAAGCCTGGATGTCTACAATAAGCGCATAAGTAGGACTTAGGGGTTAAAAATTTGGAATTGGGGTCTCGAGAATTTGCGGGGCGGCTGGGAAGGGAAAAGATCTTAGCGAAGGTCAATGTCTCTTAAGGAAGGTCTCATAGAGGAGGAAATGAGGGAGTTAGGGGGAGATAATCCAGGTAAAATGGAACAATGAGATGAAGACCATATGCGAGAAAAAGAGAGAAAACCGGAAAGGGACGCAGGGAATCGAAAAGACTGCCGAAAGTCCTCATTAAAAAAAAAGTTAGGGGTAAAAGGAAAACGAGGGGGGGGGTCTAGTGAGCCTTGTGGAAAAAGGAAATAAGGATCGGAGGGGGCGCTCTAAATCTTTTGTTTTCAAGTGAAGGAGGGGGAAAAAACGCCGCTCCTGAAAAGGGGGGGATAAAAAACTTGGCCATATGCTTAGGCGGAAGAGGTCAAGGGCGAAAGAGGGGGGACATAAACGGAGAGAGAAAATTACAGGGCTAAGAGGAATCATCTCTACCGAAGGGAGCCGGAGACAAAATCAATGGGGAAAAAAAATTGAAGTTGGGGAAAAAAAAAGATTCCCTAAATGGTTGAGGAAGAAGTAAAAAAGGGAAAGCGCAAAAACGGATAAGGAAGAAACGTACTCAAAATCTACCCTGAAAAGGGCGTAAGCATTTAAAAGGGCTAAGAGTCTCTGTGTACAGGGTTCAAAAGCAAGGAGAAATCCAAAGAGGGGGGGGAGGTTTAGAAAGACCCTCAAAAGAAGGGGGGACCTCCATCCCAACCCAAAGAAACAAGAGAGGGGGGGGAATAAACAACCACAGAAAGATTCGTGGGACTCAAAAGGGGTTTGGACTGCGAAGAAAAAAAATGTCACATCGTGGAAACCTCACCACCAAGTCGAGTCCATAAAAGGGTCGGGTGATGCAGAGAAAACCCGGATGGATACCAGACTCGAAGGAATTGGAACATTAGGAGACCATGGGGGGGAGAGATTGGAGAAAAAAGGCATTTCGAGATTTTGCACCGTGGATGGGGAAAAAAGAGGGGACAGAGAAGATCGAGGGGAGAAGAAACGAGGGCTCCCTAGAAGGACTCACGCCTCGGTTTTTGGGATGGTTTTGGAAGAATCTAAGGCTAAAACCTTCGCGAAAGGTCGAAAGGGATGAAAGGGTTGGGGGCTCGATGAAAAAACCTCTACCCATATCACGGAGAGATCCTACAGAGAACTGACATTTAGGGAGGGCATGGCACACTAAGAGGCTCTCGAAACTCGGAGGAAGTCCTCATAAAGAGAAAGTTCTGTGAGGTCGGCCTTCCCCAGAAGGAGTTTAAGGGGGGGGTCGTAGGGAGACAGAATCTGTAAGGGGAACGAGGAGAAAATCCAGAAAGAAAAATCGTGGCTGTCAACTTGGAAAACCAAGACAAAAACACGAAAGAAGTAAAGGACAGTTTATTAATAATAACCGAGGCAAAGATATTCCGAATAAAAAGGGAGTCTATGAAAAAAAGAAAAGGGTGCACAGAATCAATGAAACTATCGAAAAAGGCTATAAAGTAATTTCTTCGAGGATGGGCCACCTTAGCTAAAAGAAAACAATAGAAAGTATGCAAGAAAACCCCAATTTGAAAACAAGGAGGGGTTAGGCACGGAATGATAAGAAAAGAATCAGGGAATGGTCGAAAAGGAGAAGAAAAAAGTTAAATTTTGGGACACCGTCATTTCACTATGGAGCGTAAAAAGCTGGGAAAAGCGAAGGAAGAAGGTGTCAATTTTGTCTTGGGGTGAGTGAGGAATAAAAAACAAGGGAAGAACACAACGCAGCTGGGCACGGGGTAGAAATGGGAGACCGGAGGATAGAGTGGCGGAGACCAAGAAGGATTGGGTTTAAGGGATGCCAGGTAAAAATAAAAAAGGGGGTGGGCAAGGGGGAAAAAATAGAAGATAATGGGAGGAGAGGGGTAAAGAGAGGGGAAGAAGGAGAGGGGTAGGAAGAGGGGGGTAAGGAGAAGAAGAATAAGAGTTAAAAGGAGAGTCAAATTAATTAGGATGGAATGGGAGGAAAAGGGAGGGAAGAAAGAGGGTAAGAGGAGCAGAAAAAGCACGGGGAACGGGGGGGTGTGGGGAGGGGAGAGAATAAAGAATTATGGGGGCAAAGAGGGGGGGGATGAGAGGGGGTAAGAGGCGATGAGGATTACGAAAAGGAAGGGGAGTAAGGGGTGGGGGGGCGGAAATAAGAGAGGAGGGGAGTAGAGGTCGGAGGAGGGGGGTGGGGCGGAGATAAAATAAGGGAACGGTGTGAGGGAAGGACAGGAGAGGAGGGTGCGGGGTAGGGGAGAGGGAGGATGGGTATAAGAACTCTGGCGGGAGGGGTGAAAAAGGGGCGTCGTGTTGGTGAGTAGAATATAAGGGATGTTGAAAGGGAGGTAGGGTCGCGTGGGAGAAAGGGAAGAAAGGTGGCGCGGGAGAGGCGAGAGAGGGGTGTATGGGCGGAAGAAAGGGGGAGCGGTGTAAGGGGGGTGCAAGGTGGATGAGAAGTAAGAGGGAAGTGAACAGGCGGAGATAAGGGGTAGGGAAGGTAGGAAACGGGGCAAGGGGGGAAGGCGCGTGGGGAGAAAGGAGAGAGGGGGAAGGGCGGAAGGGGAATGGAGGGTAACAGTGACGCAAAGAAGGCAGTACGGGAGAAGAGGAAGGGAGGAGGGATGGGAGGAGAGGGGGGGGCGGATAGAGGGCGAGGAAGGCGAGGGGGCAAGAGGTGGGCGATGGAAGAAACGGCAGAGGGGGTGGTGGACCCAAAGGAGGAGGGTAGAGGGGGAGAGGATGTGAATGTGAAACAAGCGGTGGGAAGGGAGTGGTGAGGGCAAGTAGAGATGGGGGGATGCAAGGGAAACGAAAGGGTGTAGACATTTGAGAGAGGTGAGAACGGACTAGGGGAGAAAAGTGGACCCGAGTAGGTGGGAAGAGCATAAGGCGGGGGGGGAGGCACGGGGGGTGAGTAGGCTGGGGAAAGGAAGGAGTAAAGCAGATTGGAGGGGGGTACGAGCGAAGAGTGGTGCGGTCCAGGGTGGGTGCATGGGGATGCGAGGTAAAGGGGGGAGGGGTGAGGAAGAGGAGGGTAGAGGGAGAGGGAAGAGGACGATGGGAGAGCGCGAATAGTAGGAAGAAAAAGGAGGGAGGAGGCGTGTGAGGAGGTGAGAGGCTGAGGTTGGGGGAGGAGGAGAAGCGGTGCAAGAAGAGCGGAGGGATGGGGAGGTGATGGTGAGGGGGGGGGGGTAACTGGAATTAGGGGGAGGGGTGGAGAAAGTTGGCTATTGAAAAGTGAAGGAGCATATGAGGAGAAGACGGGGGAGAGGGAGGGAAGGGGGGAGCAGGAGTGCATAGTAAGGAAGAGGGTAGGAAGGGGAGGAGTAACTGGAGCGGTGAAAGGAGAGAAAAGGGGCGGTGCGAGGAGCATAAGAGCAGGGGGGGGGGGGTGGAGGCGGAGCGGGGAATAGGGACGAGGGGGAGAGAAGAAAGGGGAGGGGGGAGGGAGGGAAGTGGAGTGGGAGGGGATAAGGGGGGGGGAGTGGGGGATCAAGGAGTGGAAAGCGGAGATAGAAGAGAAGGGGGGTGGGGTGGGTAGCGGAGGAGCTGGGAAAAGCGAGAGGGAAAAATCGGGGAGCTTGTAGGGGAAGGGGAGGAATGAAGAAGAGGCGGGAGTGAGCAAAGTTAGCATAATAGTGAATTGAGTCGTGGGAGGGGGGAGAATAGGGCAAGTAAAGACGGGGAGGGGGGGGAGGGGAAAAGCGCGATAGGAAAGGGCGGGTGTCTAAGAACGGAAGCGGCGAGATAGTTTGGGGATGTGGAACCAAATAAGGGGTGTGGATGAGTGGGGGAGAATGCAGGGGAGTGGGGGATAAAAGGATAGAAAACAGGTGGGGAGGAGGGAGGAGGGAGTGGGAAGGAAGGGGGGGAAAGTGAAAGCAAAAGGTGGGGGGGAATGAGCAGGGAAGGGAATCATAAGAAGAGGGTGGGGATGGAGTGGGAAGAGGGGTTAGGGAATATAGGGGTAGGGAGGAGAGTAAGGAATACGTGGAAGAGCGGAGAGAGAGTGGAGGGGAGGCGAAGAGGTGGGCATGGGGCAGTGCAACTGAGAGTGGGGAAGAAGGGGGAAGGGGAATGAGAAGCTAAAGAGGAGAGATGATAAGGAGCGAAAGTTGGGGTTGAGTGCGAAGATGCGTAGGAGGTAGAGTTAGAAAGGGTGGGGGAGAGGGGGAAAATAGGGAGAGTGGGTAGGAGGAAACGGAGGGGGGCGTAACTAGCACAAATAATCGGGGTGGAAACTCGCGGTAGGTAGATGCAGGAAAGGTAGAAGGATGCAGTGATGGAGGGAAGACTGTAGGTGGGGGGAGTGGGGTGGGGAGGGAGAGAGGGAGTGGCAGGGGAGAACAGCATGGAACAAAGGGACAAACAGGGTTGGGGAAAGGGAGAAAGAACGGTGGGGGTGAGATAGGAGCGGAGGCAAAAGTATGTCGGGGGAAACTGGAATGTAGGTGGACGGGGGTGGAGTAGGATGGGAGAGTGAGGATAAAGGGGGGAATTGAGATCGAAGAGGGGTAGAGAAGGAGGGAGTGTAGGTAGTTACGGGATGTGCAGAGGGGTGGGTAGGAAGCAAGAAGTGAGAGGATGAGTAAAGGTGAAAGTTTAGGCGGGTAGTGGGGGGGAGGAGTGCGGAGAGGAATGGAGTTTATGGTGGAAGAAGGTAGAGTGGTCGGTAGTTGAGGAAGGAGGGGGGTTGGAATGTGGTAGGAGGGGGGGAGGGGAGAAGAGTAACGGCAAAGATAGGGGATGACTGTGTGGAGGGATGGGGGGTGAGTGAGATGAGAAGCGAGAAGCGGTAAGGTTGATGAGGAGGAGGGGGAAGGGGGATGGGGGGGGGGCGGACGGGATAGCAGGAGGTGAGAGAAGCGGGGAGAAATAAAAGGAGGTGAGGGCAAAGTGGGAGTGGGTAGGGCAAGTATGTGCGGAGTAAGGGCCGGATAATCAAGGAAGAAAGGGCAGGAGGTGAAGGGGGGAAGAACCGGGGGGGGGGGAGAAGGACAGGGAGAATCTAAGGGGATCTAGCCTGAGGGGAAGCGAACCTATGGGATTGAATGCAGTTAAACATTACAAAGAAAAAAAGCCTGCTAGAATGCGTGGGACGTAAGATCGGAGAAAGAAAAGTACAGGGGGAATTAAAGTCAAGGAACCAACGGACCGTCCCGGCGAAAAGGGGCAGGGTGGAAGAAAAAATAAGCAACGCCATGTAAAAAAGGGGTTAACCATCGGTCCGGACCGAAAAAAAAATAGAAGAGGGAGAGATCGAAAGGAAAAAAAATACCGGCATAACTCTTGGAACGCGGGGGAGGAGAAGGGTTAGAGGATGTGCCCGAAAGGGGTGGAAAAAAAGATCATGAAAAAGGAGTGAATAACCAGGATTCACGAATTTAAAAGAATTGGGGGGGCTTCCTATTCGTCGAAAACGTTAAAAAGAAGAAAATACCCAGCTCCCTTCGGCCGGGGGGGATCGATGGAAAAGGAAGAATCTGGCACTCAGAAAAAGGGGTCGGCTCAGCCAATTCCCGCAAAAAATGGAAGTCGTGGGATTGGAGAAAAAAAGGTGAAACAAGCGATATCAATCTAAAAAATTCCGGAAAAGTAGAGGGAAGAGCCGGGAAAACGAAAAAAAGAAGTAAGGAAAAAAAAAAAAGCGGTATGTGTGATCGAGCGGAAAAAAAGACGAGGAAAAAAGTCGGACCGTGGCGGGGAAAGCGGAGAAAGCCTTAAAGAAAGCACGGGAACTTCTGTTGGGGTGGGAAGACTCGGAAAAGGTCGACGAAAAAAAACGGCGGGGAGTTGGGGGGAGTTTCCAAGGACCAAACCTCCCAAGGGGGGTCCTCCGAGAGGGGAAAAGAAATAGGAAAGGTTCCGTGGGATGATTAGGGTTCAAAAACGACCTGCAGGTTAGCGGACTTAACAACGCGCAAAGGCTAGGCGGCGTCACGAGGGGAATCGATTGCAAAGGAAAGAGGGTCATAAGTTTGGGCTGAGGAGGCACCAGAGGGGGGTTAGCAGACGCGGGGGGTCGGGGGGGAACTTAGTCCGAGGAGAGGGAAGAGGGAAACGTCCACAGGAAAAAAAAGAGCGCCAATTCCGACGCGACCGACTCGGAAAGAACTTAAAAAGCGAAAAAAAGGGCATCAACCTAACAAGGCTCGCTCTGAGGGAAAGAAAAGGTGTTTTGAGAGTAGAGAAGAGTGCGACGTGCCAAGAAAATGAACGAAAAAAGAGCGACGACCAGGGGAGGTAGCTCTATCAATGGGAAGCCGGAAAAGGGTGTAAAATTGGACAAACCGGAAAATTATAAATTAAAGAAGCCCACAAAAAAAGACACGCCAAGCTGCTGGCGCGAAAACCCGTACCAATAACGTGAGGGGGGGTCGCCTTCGGAAAAAAAAAAAAAGGGGAAGGGAAGCTTGGAAAGGGAGTTTGGTGGCCGGATCGGGAGAAGTTGGCAAAATCATCAGGCCAACTGTCGGGGAGCTGCCAGGGTCTACGGGGAGGGAAGGTATCAGAGGAAGTTTTTGGGAGTTGGGAGGGGATATATGAGTGGAATTTAAAAAAGGCAAAGGAAAAAGGAGCTCCCAAAAAGGACGAAAAGGAGGAAGCCATGCAAGTTGACTGGATTTAAGCAGGGGGAATAGCTGGAAAAGGATGCCCTTCATGAAGAGGGGACGCTACGAGGGGGGGGAAGCTGGCGCGAAATTGGAGGGAGTGGGAAAAAATCAACGGGCGATTGGCAACGAAAGCTGGGGGGGGGGGGAGAAGCAAAGGGAATGATTATGGGGAAAAAAAAAAGCGCCTGACAACCACGACGCGGGAATACCGTCAAGTTCTCGGGGTGGGGATTAATGATTCGCGAGGGTTTCGGAGGGGGGATCAATTGACTGAATTAAAGGGGGGCGATGTCAGGGAAAAGGAATAGTGGGCTTCAATGAAAAGGCTTGGGAGAGAGGAAGAAATGATTCCATAAACGAGAAGGAGCCGGAGGAACGAGTTGTCGAATAAAGGTCAAACATAATTGATGAAAAAAAAGACGAGGAACTTCCCTGGTTGGGGGAACTCGAAAAGGTCACGGGGAAAGAGGGATAAAGATGGGGTTTAAAGTCAGAAAAATCCACCTAATCCAAAAACACGGAGGGGCTTATTTTTCCGGAATGGGTCTAGATCCAAAATTCCTGAGAAAAACTTTCTGTACCGGGGGAGAAGAGGTGATCAGAAAAATTCCGAAAGCAAAAAGCATCCCAACCCGAAGTTCTGATCTTTGAAAGAAGTTCTGAGGGTGGGGGTAGTTTGTTAGTGGGTTTCCGGGCCCTTCTGAAAATCTTGTGGCAGGAGACTACGAAGATCAGGGTAAGGAAAAAAGCGATGCGCTTTCAAGGAAAGTGGGGAAAACCTCGAGTTTCCGGGGGGAGACTAAAGGTGCTGAGCAGGAAGCCGAGATGATCACGGGGGAAAAAAGCTTTCAGGGATGCAATTTCGAGGGGAGAGTTCTAAAAAGGAAAGGTGGGGGGGTGCATCAGAATCGGGGTACCCGAGGTCGAAAGGCGGGCACAGCTGATAAAAAGAAGCGCCGGATCCTGGAAAGAAAGGAGGCTTAATAAGCTGTGGGGGGGGGGGAAATCAAAAGGGACATCGGAGGTCTTCTTGGGTTGGGGGGGAAGGTGCAATGGAAGACCCGAAGAAGACTCGGTCCAATCGGGGGGGGGGTGACGATTCCTGGAAGGGGATCTCGAAGTATCGGTCTCGGGGGTGCAAGAGGGACGAACTTCTAGGGTCAGGGATCCTCTAGGGGGACGAGAAATAGACTCAAAAGTGGGAGGAAGCAACCATCGTACTCTAGGAAGGGGAGAAAAAAAATTTGAAAAAAAAGGGGGGGAAGGAAAATGAATTCAGAATTGAAAAATTAAAAACAGGATGATGGCCCTGGGAAAAGACAGAACCTTCACCAAAAAAGGGGGGGGGAAAGTTTTACTGAGACGGTAAAGCTCAAAACTCGCTTATATTCTAAAAGAGTTTCAAAACATTCAGGGTACGATCTTTAATTGGCAGGAGGGTTATGATCCAGGAAACAAGGGAATTGGTATGGGGAAAATGAAGCTCAGAGAGCATTCACTTTGGGAATCAAAAAAAGAATAGGGATGTAAAAACACAAAGAAGGGTTCTCCATTAAATAGCTCACTAAACTCGGTGTTGCAGGTGATACGAAGGAAGAGTCCCAAGACTTGGAAAAAGGGAGGGGTTCCTCCAAGGAAGGGGGGGACTTTTGGGGATTCTGAGGAAAGGCGCCGTGTAGAGACCACCTGGACAGGGAAAAAAGGCTTCTCTCACAAAATGGGAACTTGAAGGGTCGGAGTTCGGGGGCAAGAAAGTGGAAAGGGGGAATCCGAGCATATAAGAATCTGGAAAAAGGGGGACGGTCCTATCTGCCGAAGAAAGAAAGAAAATCTGTGAGGGAAGAATTTGGGGGGGAGGTGTTGGAGTTTTAGTCAAAGATAAAGGCACGTCGCTCTTGGTCAAGTTGGGGGGGGAGGGGGGGGTTAGCTCGCGAGTCTACAAACAGTGAAAAGTTTAACCCCGGGCTCTACCTCGCGCTGAACGTTCTTCGGCCAGAAAAAAAAACCCTCCCTAAAGAAAAGGGATCTCGAAAAAAAACAAGAAAATTATGACGTTGGAGACCCCTCTCGAGATAAATAGGGAATTAGTTCGGAGCCGAAGTTGCGATGGCGAAAAGAAAAACCGCGTCGTACGCGGAAACGAGCCCCAAAAGGCTTTGCAGGGGTCAGGAAAAAATCGGCAAGAAAAAAATAAACCGAACCCCGCAAAAAGACCATCTTAGGGGGGGGTATGAGGTGATCCCGAGAGCTATAAAGGGGAATCTGAACAATCAACAACCATCCACGGGTAACCACCAGAGGGGGGGACTGAAAGCAAAGACGGCCATACCAAGGGAGGGATTAGGGCCATGGTAGCGGAAAAAAAAACGGGTCGCCGAAGCCATGATCAGAAAAAAAGCTAAAGAAAACCAGAAAAGGGGGATAGAGATGAAAAAAGATAAATCAAGGGAAATGAATGGGCGCGGGAGAGAAACTCAAAAAAAGGTCAGCCAAGGGGGGGCTATAGATTAGATGAGGAAAAGTAAGAGGTGGCTTACTCCAAAGAAATAGTTTGGGGAAATTGCTTTGACTTAAGAAGTCAGGAAAACACCTAGGGAAATCTTAAACCGCATCCAATGTGCAGGGGGGCTTCATTCAATAGTATCAAGGGTTTTCTTGTCCTGAAACAGAACTAGGGATTTCCCTTTTGTGTCTCTATGGGATCCAAAAGAGTCATTAAAAAAGGCCACACGAAATTCCTGGGGTGTAGAGAAAAGAGTTGGTCCCCCTCTTTTTGAAGGGGAAGGGAACGCCGCAAGGTTTTTACTAAGAGGGGGTAGTCGAAACTGGAAAAAGAAACATCTGGCATGAGAAAGACAAAAAGACTGCGGGAAAATGCAAACGGGGATCAGCGAACACACAGGCACCTATTAAATCAAAAACATTTCAACCGGCGCAACAAAAAGTTCATGATGAAGAAAAAGAAATTTACGAGAAATGGAACTTTGATCGGAGAAGTTTGAGAAGTTGGCAAGGGGTTACTGACTAAAGGGAAAAAAATTTGCTAAGGACTGGGGGGGGGAGGTTAAACCAGAAAAAATTTAAAAACCAGCTGAAACGTGGAGTCGACAGCATCATCAGAAACGATCCAAAAGAAAAGCAAAAAGGCCGCCAGCGCAACGGCCTCCTATTTTCTGTTCTAAAAAGAACGGGAAAAAACCCGTTCGGCCACAGTGAAAGGGGCGGGGGAATTGAGGGGGGGAGAGGTCTCGTTCGAAGAGCAAAAAAGAGGAGTACGGAAAAAAGCGAAAAGGCAAGTCCCTGGGATCTGAGAGAACGACAAGGGAAGAAACCAAAAAACGGGGTCGGGAAGAAAAAATCGTGGATGAGGGGGATCGGAAAAACAATCAGCTCTGCAACAGCTCAAAATGGAGACGGAAAATAGTTCTTTTCAAAAAATCGACCGCGGGAATTTAAGAGCCTCAAAAGGGGGTCTGGGAGAAATACGGGAGGAAATACCTGGATCAACCTCTTTACCTGGGAGGGGGTCTGAAAAAAAAGCTGGAGGCCTATGAAAAAACAAAAAAGCGGGCCTGGCTCTGGGGTAGGTCTAATCGGGTCAGATCAGGGATGACGCCAAGTAAGGGGAAAAGGGCTTGGGGGCGAAGTAGCGTCATGAAAAGAAGAGAAGGCGGTCACGCGTCAGGGGCTGCATGGGCAAGGGGGAAAAAATCAACGGGGAGAGGGGGACGTTGCGGAAATAGATGCCGCAAGTTAGTAGAGCGAAATTAAATCTATCAGAGGAAACGAAAAAGCACAGCTCTCGGGAAACTCCAGGAAACCGGGGAAACCCTCCGACAACTCCTACGAAAATGCTGGGTCGCAAATCGAGGCGGAACGACGCATGGAAGGGCACCCCGGAAGGATTCGCACATCCAAGCAAAAGGAAAGGCGGGAAATTGGGGGGAGGAGATCCAGAGGGGGTATCCCGGGGGGAGGCAAGTCTTGATGGGGGTCCCAGTAGAAGGAGAAAGCTTGAGGCCAAGGGTCACGGAGTGTATCCATAAGAAAGGAGGACTTACAATAATCTCTCAACAAAACTTAGGTTTCACGAAAGGCATGAAGTGGGGACATCAAGGTCCAAACTTATGGGGTGGCTTAACTCCGGGGGTTTTCTGTAAGAGGTGGGGCCTCAAAATTCCGGAAATTTACCACAGGCAATTGGAGGGAACCGAGGTCTATAAAGGGCACTTCCCAAAACGCAAGGAACAGTTTGGGACTGGATTTTGTAAAAGGGCAAGAGAGAGTCCAAAAGGCAAGTCAGGGGGATCTCATGGGAAAATCAAAAGATCGGAGGCGTGTGCGAAAAATTCAAGGATCCGTGTCTCAGTTTCTCGATCGAGGTTTTAGTGAGTCATTGAGAAAGAGGAAGAGGGCCGGGGTCAAACGATTGTCCCGGGGAAGGTGGGGACAAGTGCTAAAACCAAAGCGAGGAAATGGGGTTTCGACAATGAAATCTCTCGGAGGCACATTGGAAAACGCAAAGGACGAAAGTCTCGCTATAACGAGCCGCGGGAAGGCCATTGGGGAAAAGGGGGGGGGGAAGGTTACAACCAGGGGGAAACCAAATGGGGCGCCTAAGGGGGGGGGGGGGGGCGGCAATACTTCTGGTGGGGGTTGGGGCAGGAAAGGAAGATGCCAAGAACAAAAGAACTTACCAAAAATTCTGGAGAATCGAAGGGACGAAAGGCGTTGGACCGTTGGACGTCGCCTACTCTAGAGACTGGTGGGCTAAAGACCATGAAGGGATGGAGATGATAAGGGTTTGTCAAACTCAAATCTGGGGGGAAAGGGCTAGAGAAGACGCGGAAAAAGAAACCTCTCCTCGAGAAATCAAGCTGGGACCGGGGGTCGGGTTTGCCAAGAAGCCTCTGGAAAAGAAAGTATTGAAAGGTCCTTGGAAGGGGGGGCGAGCTTTAAAGTAGGGAGAGGGAAGCGCACTTCAAGAAAAGGCCTCACAGAACTACTCAGAAGGTGGGAAAAAAATCGGGGGAGGCTTTGAAGGGGGGGGAGGACCCCTAAAAAAGTCTGGGGAGAAAGAGGCTTACGACTCTCGTCCAAGAAGACTCCTTTCAAAGTGGCTTCTACTTGGCCATGATTGGGGAGTAATGCCAGGAGTTGAAATTGGAGGAGGCGATATAAAACGCTTAAGTGGAAGGAATGTCGTAAATGATTGAGGAACGGTGTAGGAATGAAAAAAGCTGCGGAGGGAACGTAAAAAATCCAATAGGACTGCTCAGAAACGAAGTATGCCGAAAGCATCAGAGTAATATAGAAGGAGGAGAGCGGGAAGAAAGTACAAGTATGGGGGGAAACAGCCATGGTGGGATATAAGGGGATCAGAAGCGTGGGGAGGAAGAAGATGTGTTATCCAATCAGTTGGGGACCTGCTTCCTTCCGGGGAAGAGAACCGTCCAAAGGATTTTCAGAAGGGGCTCCAGAGGGCAAGGAGGGCTAATTCTCCCGGGGAGAATTTTAAAGAAAAAAAAGGGATCTCTAAAAAAAACCTATCAAAAAGCAGGAGGTCCTTCTCAGGGCCAAAGGAAACGGGTCTGTGGAGGGTTCAGAGGAGGTTCCAAAAAAAAAAAAAATACAAGCAAAGCCATGATGGAAGAAATCAGACACGGGGAGATGGATTGAAGGATGGGCCTTAAATCTCGAGAGGATTCTGAGGACAGTTTCACAGCATTGGGGGAAGGTAGGGGGGAATGTTGTCCTGTGGTGAAGAAAATAAAGGAAGAGAAGGCAAGAAAAGGGGGAAAAAAATATCCTGGACTCGAGGGGGGGGGGTACGCAGAGGAACCAAAGGAGATAATTCTGTGGATTCACCAAAGATCCAAATGAGGTCCCTGAAACGGGTGCTGTTGCATGACTTCATGTCCAATCCTCACCAGGCAAAAGGGAGGGGCTCTGGGAGGAAGAGGTTTGGTTTCTTCTGCAGAGAAAGCTATGGGAGTCCCTGGCGACCGAGCAGCAGTGCTAGACACAAAAGTGATTTTCATTCAGAAGGTTTCGGGGAAAAGACTTGGGGGAAAACCCGTGGGCATCTGCAGATCTCTGGAGCCGGGAAGAGGGGATGCAAGCTAATCATCCAAAGGAGGAAATTTTGGGGGGGGGTGATGCGGGGGTTTTGGAACACCACGTACTGAACCGCTGAAAAGGCTAGGCTCAATCCAAAGGGAATCTGGGGGAACGTTCGAGGCCGCAAGAAAGGGGTCATGCGAAAACAAGAAGTAATCTCTAAAACAACAAAGGGGGTATTGGAAAAATATATTCGATCATGTCTTGAGGGCATGAAACGTTTTAGGCTGTCGGAGGGGGTGCGGAGAGAAGGAGGGGAATAAATAAAACGTACAGGGGTTTGGGAAAGAGGGGGGCGGGGTAGGCAAACGGGAAAAACACCTGCAAAAAAAAAGAGGAAATCGGGGATGCTTCATCAGGCCGGAGGAAAAGAAGAAAAAAATGACCGGCATCCAAGGGACCATCAGAAAAGGGAATCAGGAAAGTCGCAAAGGTGTCTATAGAATGAGAATTGACCGAATTAAAGGGCAGCTGGGACCCTCCTCACAAAAGACTAAACAAAAAAACTAAGAAAGGGAGAATCAAAAGGAGGAGGGGCCTAACTGTCTTATGGAGCGGGAAACTACTAAGGAGATCGAGTCCTGGCGAAAAAGCCGCCAGTCAGGAAGGGGGATTTCACTAAGAGAAAGGGGGGGGGGGAGATGCGTCAATTCGGGGCTTAGAGAACTGGGAATCCGGGATGGTTAGGGTAAAATCGGGAGAAGAAAAAAAATAGAGAGCGCAAGGGAACTAATTCCATCTTTTCAAAGGGTGCTCAGAAGAGTCCGATTGGAGTTCCGAAGATGGGTGTGGAAGAATAATGGTTAGCTTAAACGAAATGAGGGGGCCCAGAGGGGCATAAAAGGTTGGAGTGGGGGGGCGAGTCCGAAGAGCTCAACGAACCGCCATTAATTTAAACGCGAAGGGAAGGGAAGTTAGGAAGATCCATCATTCTCTGACGAGGTCTAAAGAATTAAAAATGGGGATGAGGCTCCAGGGAGCGGGAAAGAAAAGGGGGGAGGGTTCATGTCAATCACATCAAAAAAAAGTTCTACAGAACGATCCAGCACAAAGGGACCAAGGAAAGCCAGGAAAAAAAGGTTGTTTACTGACGAGCTTATGTCAAGCCGGATAGTACTCAGAGGTTTTCGAGAATCTCGGTTTCTAAAAACGTGTCCTAGAAATACCTTCAAAAAGAGCATGGAGGCAAGGGGGGATTGATAAGGGTTATAATATCGTTCGAACAGGCGTGAAAATTGGGCTTGGGGATCGGGGCTGGAGAAACGCATCCAAATTCAGCTTAGAGACAAAAAAAAAAATCCGAAAATCCGAGCTGATGGATGGAGTATTCGGTCCATCGGAAGGAAAGACGCCGTAGGGGTGAAAAGAGGGGAGGAATTCAAACAATCTAGATTAGGGGGCGGAGGGGACGTGATAGGTCAAAGAGGTCGGGAAGGATTCCGAAAGAAAGGCCGGCATCAATAAAGATCGAGTTAAAAGCCGCAAGGGGGGGGAGGGGGGCGGAGGACTTTGGGGGAGTCTCGAAACGAAACACTATGGCATTGGACGAACAGTGGAAAGTACCAGTGAGGGGGATTTTTCCTATGAGGGCAACCCTCCGGGGGGAGTAAAAACAATGAAGTCAAAATACGAAGGTATTGGCTAGGGTAGACGGACCTATAATCCAAAACCCGCGGACCTCCTCTGAAAAAGAAAGTAGGATTGAAATGCCCTGGAAAAATTTAAGAGGGGGTGTAAGGACTCCAATGGGGAAGGACGCGGGAAGGACGAGAAAATATCAAATGCGGCGAGAAGAGGCTTCCGGATTTCGGAAGGGGAGCAAATTGGTAAATCGAAAAGGAAACGATGGGGGAAAAAGGTGAGTGGATTCTCTAAATCCTGTCCAGGATTTGAGGTCCGCAAGAAAACCGCATAGGAAGTTGAAGCCAAGGCTGAGCGCCATCCGGAAAAAACCAAATAACCGAGAAATCGAGGAGTTACAAGAAAATACTAAGAAGGGACGATTTCGGACTTGTATGGTCGTATCGTAAAAAAGGTGCCATGGGTCACCCTCTCTGAAAAAAACGCGACCATAAACAACCCGTGAGGAGGGGGGAAGGGGAGGGAATTGGGACCCATGGAAACATGAAATTGGTGGTCTTACGTGTATTTGGGGAATAGGCATAACCGGGAAAGTCCCAAAAAAAAAAATCTGTTCAAAAGCGCAAAAGGCAGGGAAAATCGAGAAACAACAAACAAAAAGAGGATAAGTAGGTGGAAGTCCTCTCCGCAGTCCAGAAGCGGGGGAAAAAACTTCGGAAGGGGTGGGGTTCGTCCGAAGAGAGTGTAGAGAGCAATCAAAGGAAGGGAAGGCAGAAAAAGATTTCCGAAGGGGGAAAGGGACCCATCAGACCGGCTTCAAGCCGCGCAGGTTCCAAGAGGGAAGGACGTAGGGGAGGGTTCCAAAGCCATAATTACGAAGAAAGGGACGACAAGAGAAAGCGAAAAAAGTAGAGCATCAGAGAAAGCATATTAGGAAAGGGGTCTGGCACCCTCTCTTCCAAAGCAGGAAATTAATGAAGGCGAAAAACGGAAAATGTCTCGGAAGAGAGGAATGGCCAAAAAGGAGGGACCAGATCCAAGTTGTGTGCAAAGGGGATTCGTAATACCTGCGAGCTCCGTAATTTGAAAGAAACATGCAGGCAAAGGAAAATAAAGAAAATTTATCAGGGCAGGGGACAGGGATATATATTTTCGAGCGAACGAGGAAGGTCGAAGATTGAAAATGAAAGCCGCATGACAGAAAAAGGGGGAACGGCGAATGTCGGGCGCGTCAATAGAGAAATTTGTCGGGAGTGGAAAAAAAAGGGAGTCAGGAGCTGGGAAAAAGGTGGAAACAAGGAGAGAGGGAAAGAAGGGAGAGAAAGAGACAGGGAAGGAGGAGAGTGGGAAAGGGTGTGTGGGGGAACTAGAAAGGGGGGCTAGCAATAGAGGAAGGGGGGAGAGTAAAAAGAAAAGAGAAACGGAAACCTGAAGGGTTACAACGGAGTTCCCATATAACATAAAATCCAGAAATTCTCTTCAGGGGGGGTCGAGAGGCCTAGAGGAAAGAGGAAAATGTTTTAAAACAACCTAAAACCAAGATCTTCCTGAGATTTTCACAACTCGAGGTTAAAATACCGAAGGGCTCAGGGGGAAAGAGCCTTCAAAAAAGGGAACAGGGTGCTTTTTGCTCCTTTTAAGGCTAGTCTTTCTTACGGGGAAAGGCTAGTCATCAGAAGGTTGGGGACCTATTGAAGCAGCTAATGGGGATCCAAAGTCCCATAATAATTCTGGGAAGCTATGTGAAAGGGGGCTACACGGTGGAAAAAAGTAAAATTCTTGGAAATACGAGATGACGGAGGTACTACAGGTCGTAAAATCCCTCAAAAGCTAGAAGTTTCAGGAGGGAAGTGTGTGCAATCCAGGAGGGGAAGTTCTACGGGTATAGGTAACTAGTGGCCCCCTATCACGAGGTTGAGTCAAAAGGATTCAGGAGGGGGGTCTCCAAAGGAGGGGATTCAAAAGTAGGAGTTCTGATTCGAAAGGACAAAGCCATAAAACGGAGCCGGAGAGGGGAGCTCGAAAGAGTAACGAAGAGAGGGAAAAGGAAACTGACCGAGCCTCAAAGGGTTGCGGAGAGAAAAAGAAGAAGGAGGGAGGGGATTTTATCATCAGAGCCTGTGAGGCTCTTCTGGAAGTGATCTTTCTGGAAGGGGGGTGGTCAAATTCCCGGAGTTTGGAAGTCCATGAGTTTCAAATAAAAAAAAGGAGGTTTGGATGCCAGTTGCAGGAAACCGGCCATTTGAAAATTCGACTACTGAGGGGAAAAAGGGCGTAACATCTGGTTTGGGGAAAACATTGAAAGCAGCTTCTCGGGAAAAGAGACAGGGGAAAAGGGGGGCAACATTCAGAGGGAAGGTGTTGGAAGGGCTATAAAAATCAACCATTGGGGGGGGGGGGAAGAGTTTGGGGACTGCTAGAACTCGGAACTAGAAGCCGTCGGGGCTGGAGGGTGGAGACAGTCGGTTCAGTACTAATGAGGGGTTTAATGGGGAAGGAGAACTTCGGAGAAAAAATACAAAAAGGAGGGAGGGGCTAACTCGTATCTCCAAAAAGGGGAGAGGAATGTTAGAAGCAAAAAAACAGAATAAACCTGGAGCTAACGGGGAAAACCGCCAGAAAAAGATCTGGGGAAGGAGTTGCGGGGGGGAGGAAAGGGGGAGAATCGGTTAGCCTCTCAAGGGAAAAATCTAAAGCCAATGAACAAAAGAGGGAAAAAGAGGATTTAGGGAGAAGGGGGGAAAAGTCTGAGCAAAAAAAAAAAAAGGAGGATAAGGCTAAGGCCGGAAACCCGAAGGACAAGGCTAGGCATTAAGTTGCTGGTGCACCGGGTGGAAATCGGCAGAGATCGTTGGGGGGAGACGAAAGGGGGAGGGTTCAAAAAGAGGGGGAAGAAAATCCAACGCTAAAAGTTTTGGAAAAATGGGGGCTGGATGCTAATAAAAAGACAGGCGCATAACTCGGGAAGACAGGGCGGAGAACCGAAGAAAGGCGCGGGGGAGCTGTAGACGAAAAACAAAATCAAATGCGCTGGGGAGGAGCCCGCAAGAAGGAAAACTCTCATCAAACAAACGGAGGAAGTAGAAGGACTGAGGGGAAAGTCGCAAGTCTGTAGGCCTCAGAAAATTACGCTGAGACTATCAATCAAAAATCGAACAGTCTGTGCAAGAAAAAAATTGCATCTCAAGGGTGCCGGCGACTCAACATTGAATCAAAACAAAAGTAAAAAGATGAGGTATTACGATGGAAGTGCTTCTCGTCTGGAGGTCTTAGTTAGTAAACGCCGAAGAGAAATGGACCGGGCTTTCCTACAGAGAGGAAGTATGGGCATAAGAAGAGAGAGAGAGGGGAAAACCAGACTTGTGAACACATGGGTTGCCCAGCAGGGCGAGGGACGAAACGGTGAGGATCTTAAGGGCTAGATATGCCGTGCATCGTGCGCTTTTGTGCAAAACTGCAATTTTGGAGGAAGTCCGATCCGGACGAGGTAATCCGTCCAAAATGAGCGGGATTCCAGACTGAGAACTCCCGGGACAAAGGACAAGGAAAAGAGGTCAGCCCTACGGAAAGGTTTACTAACTTTATGGATGGAGTAATGAACGAGAAAAAAAAGCTTCATTGAAAGTCTTGAGTGGGGTTGCCGAAAAAAATGGAGGCCGTCAGTTTAACTAGAGAACGTAAACAGAGTTAACAAAACAAATCCATGGAGTCTTGGAATTGATGGGAAAGAACAAATGAACACCTACATCTATAGATTCCTTTCAAATGGACGCTAAATGGGAGAGGGGCTAAGGAAAAAAAAGGCTCCGGAGATGGAGGAGGGGGGGAGAATAAATGTTCCTTTCATTGAGACAGTCCAAATGCATGAGCAGAAGGAAAGCCACAGCGGTGGCAGAAAAAGGGGAGGCTCGAGAAGAGGTCAGCAGATTTTGAAAAAAAAACCGCAGTGGAAAAAGAGCGAAAGAAAAGAAGAAAGGAACCGGGGGGACCTCTAAGGAGCAGGAGAATCACTCAAACCACCAGGAATCATCAAGAAAAAGACCGAAAGAAAAAGCGCGAGCGGAAAAAACAGGATGAAACAAAAGAAAGCAGCCAGGGGGCTGTGACAGGGGGAAAGTTCGGGAAAGCCAATCTATAAGTCGAGGAGGAAAAAAAATCTAAGGAAGATTGACTCAGCTCTTGGGGAGGGTAACGGAGAGAAAGAAATCAAGGGTCCACACAAACGCCTGAAGAATGAAGGGGAGCTGTAAAAGAGGGAACCTTAATGGGGAAATTCTTTATTGGGGCGGAAGCTTCAAGGGCAAGGAGATCGGAGACGTAAACACTTTGCAAGAAATTCAAAAAAGCCTCGTCTATAAGAAAAAATTGTCGGGGGAGGTTCGAGGAAGAGGCCGTCCATCTAGGACAGTCGCAGGGGGGAGAGGAGCGCCAGGGTAGGGAAAGTCGGGGAGGGGGAGTGGTTCAGGAAGTCTCGGGGGACAGAGTGCTTGAACTCCAGAGAAAGATCAGACGAAAAGGCATGATGAAGAGGGAAAGACGATCGTAAAACCAGAGTTCAGATCGGAGGATCGAGGAAACATCCTCGCGGAAAAAAAGCGTAGAGGAGTCATTTAAAAAAGGGGAAATTCAAAACGTTTTGTATAAAAAAAGTGAAGGGGTGCAGACACGAAAGAAAAGGAAAACGGTGGGATTTCGGAAAAAAGGGCTGGGATGATTTCCGGAAACGAAGAGAAAACGTGGGGTCGGGCACAAGGCATGCAACGGAGTAAAAGGCCACACTCCAAGAACGCGATAAAAGAGCTAAATCGAGGAAAAGAAAAGGGGATTAATCACTTGCAGCCTGAAAGGGAGGAAAGGATCTCAACTGATATAACTTGCGAGAGACGGCTGACAGGAGCTTAGGAAGGGCGGGAATGAGAGGTGGGGGGATCAAACAGGCGAAGGAGGAGGGGGGAAACACAACTGGAATCTGCAGTTGAGGGTCTCTCAAAGGAGGCTATAAAAGAAGAGATGCTAAAAAAGAAAAAAAATCCTTCTATTCGTACAGCTCGAAAGTTAAAAAAGGAATTCCTAAAGAAGAGACCAGGGGGAGGAGAAAAACTAGTGGGTTGCGCTTAACACTAGGAACAGAAAACATGGGGAAAAAAAAGGAAAATTAACCGAAAACCTCGAAGGGGAAATGTTTGAGAGGATCAATTGGGGTTGGGGACCCAGGGAAGGCTAAAATGGGGGGTAAATGAGGGAAACGTATGAAAGAGGACCATCTCCTACAGGAAAGAAACAAAACAATACCTATTGAAAGGAAACCCAAAAAATCATGAAAAACCGGACAAAAAGGAGAGACAAAAAGAGGAGGAGGGATGGTCACAGGGAAGGTAGGCATTCTGTCATGTCTTATCTCCATCCAGGGAAGTTGGAGGGTTTGGAACCCTGAAGCCGGGGGCTCAAGGGTCATTGAAGTGGAAGAAGAAAAGATACTTTAAAAGGGAGGGTCTGGGAAAGGGAAAATGGGTCGAAATGGGGAAGCCGTAGTAACAGGGGTGGGAGGGAACGGGGTGCGGTGGGTGTATGATTCTTAGAAAGCCGAATCAAGGAGCAAGGGGAGAAGAAGTCTATCGGAAAAAAACAGAAAAAAGGAGAGAGCATGAGCTCCTGGCTAAAAAGTTGTGTGAAGGGGAAAGCCTAAAACGGCGGGGGAGGGGTCTGAGAAACGGGGGGGGAGGGGGCTCGCGGGGGATTAGATCAGTTGGGGGGGGGGCGTCGGGGGAGGATAAAAAGTGGGGTGGAGGCAAGGCCGAAAAAAATAAGGGGTTTTCAGAAAGAAAGAACCATCCTTCTCCACATGCATAAGAGCAGTAATAGGGAGCTCCTCAGGGTTTTTATAGGTAAATCCATCATGTGCTCTAATAAAGGCCCAGGGTGAGTCATTGCTAAACTTAAAAGGAAACCGGGGGAGAAAAGGGAGAGTCTTTGGTGTGGGACTTTGGAGGGTAACTTTATAAAAAAGGTCGGGGAAAAGAGACTAAAAGACGAACAAGCTTATGACGGAC
>Ga0179593_1399051_pt1 | contig 22039 bp, 30 predicted proteins | sample CZODoug2_1_08_16_FD_185931 | JGI IMG/M metagenome (GOLD analysis project Ga0179593, IMG submission 185931) | Vadose zone soil fungal communities from Angelo Coast Range Reserve, California, USA - CZODoug2_1_08_16fungal (PacBio error correction) | ecosystem: Environmental > Terrestrial > Soil >...
ATATATTGTTCGATAATCCAAACTAAACATCGAGTAAGAAGAGGGGATCTAGGAGAGACATCGTACCACGTTTCACAGGAGGGTAGGGTGAAATAGGGGGAGGGGGAATACCGCTCCAGCGAGGGAGAATACGCAGGTAACTAATAAGGCTTGCCCTGGTCTGTGTACATCGTCTCAGGAGGCGTCGAAGACGGACCAGTTTGGACTCGCCAGCCTTTAATGACTAAAAAGTCTTCTGGAAGGACAGGGCGTGCGCGGATTTTCGTGCCTGAGAAAAGCATGGAAGGGAAAAAATGTAGATCGAAAGAATCAAGTCTTCTTTGTCCGTGGATCCGTCCCACACCCCCCCCCCCAACACAACCCTACCAGCCCCCAACCCCTCCCCGCCCTCGGCCGTCTTCCTTCCCCGGAGCTCGGATCGCCCCAAGTTCCGGGGACCAGTGGCGGAGGCCGGTCCTGGGTCGTTTCCGTCACGAAAAACTACTATCCTTGGAAGAAAGAAGCCGTGCACCGCAAGGCGACCTAGCTCCGTTGGACTTCCTCTTAGTCTCGCTGGCCAACCCTATAATGTTTAAGCTGAAAAGAGGTCTCCCTTAAAACTTACGGGGGGGGACTGTGTAGTACGAAGACAGAATGGGGGGTGCGGGACCACTTTCGACCAAATTGCGGAGCAAACTTCATCTAATTGGGGTGCAAGGGGCAAGGCGGGGGGGGAAACTGTACGGGCGGAAATAAAGTAAGAAGGGGGAGGCCGAACAAATGGGACTGCACGGGATCGACGTGGCAGCTGGCGCAAGAAAAAGGGGACGAAAGGGACAAGAGCATACAGGGGATGGCCGTCAATGCCTCTTAATCAGGCGACGGCGAGGGGGACGAGCCGGCGAGCCGAAGGACCGGAAGGAAAGGGAACTTTCCAGTCAAAGGGAGAATTGGGAAGGAAAAGGTGGTGGCGTCAGCCAGGGGACCCCGCCGAAGAAGGATTGTTCCGGGAACATAAGAAAGAAGGAAGAGTCGACCTTAACATAGTGGGGGGAAAAGGGAAATTCATTAATACCGAGTCTCGTGTTCGTGGTGGCCTATGAGGTCACTGGTTAGTTGGTGCGCATCGGCTCGTATATTCCAGGCGTGGGGCTGTCTTGGGGGGGGGGAAAGGGGAGTTGGCCGTAGTGGCGCCGTAAGGAAGAGTTGCTTGAGACCTGGAAAGAAGGGGGGGCACAGAAAAATCCAGAGGGGGGGCAATGCTTAAAAGAATCTGCGCGTGGTATGGGGTTACAGGGGGGGGGTCACGTCGCAGAAGAGGGTAAAAAGAGATCCTTCCTGAAATTGCAGTTCGTAATCGTGACTTGGGATGAACTGGAACAGGCGGGGGATCGAGATCCAGAGAATATGCGAAAGGTGAACGACGCTAATTGGAATAAACGGAAAAAAAGAGCGTATTGGAAAGGAAGAAGTTCAGGGGGGGGGGGGGGGGGGGGGTGGGGGGTGGGTTGGGGGGGGGTGGGGGGGTGGTGGGGGTTGGGGGTGGGGGGTGGGTTGGGGGGGGGGGGGTGGTTGGGGGGGGGGTGGGGGGTTTGTGTTGGGTGTGGGTGGGGGGAACTTGGGGTGGGTGGGGGGGGGGGGGTGGTGTGGGGGATCGGGTATAACTCCAGACAATTCACCAAAGTACTCGCTTGGGGTTAAAAACCGAAAGAGAAAAAATTGCTCACTTTAACTCGTAACATAGGAATGGGTAAATAAAGATTTAAACGGTCTATGCCTTCAGTAGGCTTTTAAGAATTAATGGAGGGCTTTATGGTATCAAGAAAAAAGAGAGGGAAGGGACCGGAGGAGCTAAGAGGAACGGGAAGGGGGAAGGTGGTGGTACTCATAGGATAATAAGACACAGAGGACAGGGTCTCCTTGCATATAAAAAATCTGGCGTAAGAAGTATTCAAGGGACGGGGAGGGGGAACTAATAAAAAGGGGTTCACTTCAGAAAGGTTTTTTCGGGGGAAAGGTGAGGACGAAGAAACATCCCGTCAAAAATAAATAGTAAGCAGGACTTTAAGGTCGCGGATTGTGCGAGGTCAGGTAAAAAAATCCGAAGGAGAAAGGGGAAGGGAACCGGGAGGAGGGGGTTCGGAAGTTTACGTCTTGAAAATAAAGATCTGAGCTTCCCACTAAGAGGCGCACTCCCGTCCACCAGTAGGTCGAGGGCTTACGGCTGGTGGGTCGAGAAAAAAACAAGGGTCGGCGTAGAAGGGGGGGGGCTGGAAAGAGAAATAGAGTTAAAGATCATCCTTAAAAGACTTCGGGCGCGGCACAACCTTGAAGAATTAAAGGGGAGACAGTGCCTGATGTGGGAGAAAACGGCGCGGTGAATTTCGTGAGTTACGGCGATGACCAAGGGGTCTGTTTAAGTGCCCGAACTAAGGGGGGGGGGGGGGGGGGGAAACGGGGGGGGGGGAAAAAAGGCCAAGGTAGAAGTTTCATCAAGGGAGAGCTCGATCGGGGCGGGATCGCCGGGAGGTACGGCAGGGGACAAAACAGAACCCGTCTAGGATCCATCAAGAGGAAAAAAGAAAAAACGGGGGACAGGCATGAGAATGGCCCACACCCCATGGCGGTGCGGGACCCAGAGCTTGACGAAACTGAGGAGGACGAAGACAAAGCGGGGGAGGAGGAAAGAAAAAGAAACAGAGCAGGCAAGGCCGGGAGAACACCACAAGCCATGTGACCTTTGAGGGGCAACTAAAAAAAGGGTGAAAGTCCCTGTTTGGGAGCGGGAGGAGAAAAAGATCCTTGACAAACAGGGATAGTTCTGGGAGAAAACATCCAATTAGAAGGCCACGATTTGGTTAAACAAAAACCGTGAGGGGGGGGGAACAACCGGCAAGCCGGAAAAGTGGAGGGGATGGCGCAGAAGGGGCGTCCTGGTTTCTTCTATTCAGAAATGGCGGCCGTTGTGCCTATGCTCGCAACAGAGAGAAAGGGAAGAAATGTTCAAAGCCGGAAGGATCGGGGGAAAAAAGGATCATCGGAACAAACGTTAGACACTTTAAAAGACAAACCGCCTGACCAGGAAACCTGAGCGAGTACGAAGGCGAAAGAACCTGGAAAGGGGGTACAAAAAAAAAAGAGGGGGTGTAGGAGCAATTCTTTAGGGGCTTCTAAAGGAAGAGGAAGTTGATCTCGGCGGGCGCCCTCCCACAAAGGCGAAAAACCCGAAAGAGAAACCTAATCAAGGGGTAGGGGGGAGGGAATTCAGAGCGGGAGTTTTAGGAGGATGCGGGGGAGGCGTCCCTCTTTTTTCTTACCGCTGTCTACAGTCAAAAGGGACAGGGGATGGGAAATAGCAGAATAAATTCTTCGGGGTTCCACGATTGAATCCTAGACAATCTGAAAGAAAGGGAAACGTGGCGGTCCTTGTGGGGAACTGGTAATTGGAGAGTCTCATAACTTGATCCTGCGTCCAGGGCATCTCCGCGAAATAAGCAGACTTGGGGGCCGGGGTTCACGAGGTGGGGGAGAAGGTCCAGCGCAAACATCAATCCAGAATCCGCTTTTAAGAGCACGAACCCCGAATCGCCGTCCGGGTATCAACGAAAAAAAAAAAAAAATTGCAGCAGACTGAAAAAAGCGAAAGTGGCCCAGTCAAAAAAAAAAGCAGAAAGAAGAAATGGAAGACTGAAAACCAGAGAAGATACCTCCGAGGCTACAGTCGCCCGACAAGGGTGGGTAAGGATAAGAAAGGGAAAAAAAACAGAAAAACTGAAGAAAACTATTTTACAAAGCCTAGGAAGAGGAGGGTATTTTGGAGGTCGGAAAAAAAAACAAAACAAACATAGACGCCCTTATCCTCAGTAGCCGTTACACTAAAGTCAGAGGGACTACAAATAAAACTACAATGAACAAGTGCACTCTTCTCGTCCGCGAGACGCCAAGTGCCAAAAGCGAAACAGTGCTGAGCAGGGAAATCCCCGTGGAGCGAAAAGACAAAGGAAGAAATAAAAGGGGAAAATTCTTCCGAATTCACAGGGGTAACCTGGAGGAATGGTCTATAAAGGACCAAAAAAAAATACGACGTCCTAGCCTTATCAGACGTCGTACAGAACAGGCTAAGGAGAACAGCACATCGCACAAAAGAAGGAACGTCTTAACAAGAAGGGCACGAGGGAAGGCAGACTAAAAGTAAAAGAAGTTTATAAAAAAGATACTATGACTTTACAAACACAATTCGGTGGTGGAAAAACAAGGGGAAAGAAAAGACGACTTCGGTGGATGGTCCTCATGGAGGGCAATGGAAACGTATCGCTCAAAAGAAGGAAATCGGGGGAAGGAAAGAAGTGTCCGTCCAGCACCTCACTCCTAGGGCATACTTTCGCATAAAAAATCCTCAGCCGTGGCGCGAACTAGGGAACCGAAAATGAAAGGAGGGACGAAGGGCACGTTAATCTCTTACGTTCGACCAGCGACGTGATCGAACACCGCGAAGGACAGCGGGACGGAAGACGAAAAACTCTTTTAGAATTGGCTAAAGAAGGGAGGTATCGAACTTTGGATGCAAGCAACTTCCAGTGAAGGAACACACAGGGGAAAAGTCGGAGAGAAAAAAAAAGGACACAAGGAGGCTCTCACTCCAATGGCTGAGCTGAGAAAAAGAACCGTGACCGGACTCGGAAAAAAAGAACTAAAAAAGTTGCAGGGTAAAAAATTGCTTAACCGTCCGTCTCGGGAAACTGGGGGACGGCGCCTCATGAGCGAGAGAAAAACAAATCAAGACAAACCATAATCGGAGAAGGTTAAAAACGTCTTCTTACGCCACCCCGGCTCAACCTGAGATTTGATTGGGTCCATGGGAACAGGAATTACCAAACCGACGGAGGCCGGGAAGAGTAAACCGGGGAATCACTAGCCTATTTACCTTCATTTCCCTGAAGAATTTGCCTGGAGGGGGAAAAAAAAGGGGGATTACACAAGGGACAAGGAGAACAGATCTACTCCTTCGATCCCTGGCCGGGGGGGAAAGGGGAAGCGAAATCGGGGGCATCAGAATCAAGGGAGAAGAAAGTTTACGGGGAGGGATCAAAGTACACAAAACGAGGAGCAGAGCCCGTCTTGGAATGGAAAACGCAACCAAATCCGGGGTGGAGGACTGAAAGAAAGAAGAGAAAGTTCGAAGGCAAAAAAAAACTTGACTGTGCGAGATACGATGACGGTTCGGACCGCAAATAACGAGGCAGGGGGGGGGGGAGCTAAGGGTGGAGATTAACTTCCAAGAGAGGCGGAGGGCAGTCGTCGGGTAGGGGAAAGAGGAACGGAGCATCAAAGGACAGCTGGTCATCCACTAAGCAAGAGAATACCGAGAAAATAAAAGGGGGGGGGGGGGGCGCGGTAAGCCTCAGGAGAGCAAGAAAAGGAATGAGGGCGGTAAATTATCCTTAGTAAAAAGGAAAGGAAGACGCTGTAGAAGCACATAAAGAAGATCATCGATGGAGGACAGGGGAAGAAGAAACAGGAAAGGATTTTCTTCCGGAATCTAAAAAAACTGGGAAATCGAGAACGTGGGGAAAGAGAAAGGGGGAAGGCCATGAAAAGGGCGGGAGGTTCGCTGAGTTTCTGGTCTGAAACTCCGGACTTCGAAATCATAATAGCAAAAAACAAAGGGGGGGAGCAAGAGAGATGGGGCTAAATTCAATTCTCATCGGGCCTACTAAACAGACCGAGTCAAAAAAAACCGACGAGCTACGCAAAATTGACAATCCGACCGGCAAACCCGGGAAAAAAACCAAAACATCTTCCGGGTCGAGGAAAAAATTGACGATCCCCGAAAATGGGCAGACGCTGAAGCTCAAGAGATAGGAGATAGAAAAATCTGGGGGGGGGTTACGGCTGGGACCCGTGGCGGCCTGCCTTTCACGTCCCGAAGGAATTATGAGAAAAAGGCTCCAAGGGAGGGGAGGAAGAAGGGAACCGGAGGTTAACGCTGATGAAGGGAGGGAATTAATCGTAGGGGTCCTGATGGAGCAATTGACGAGAGGGATGCGCCGGCCAGAAAAAAAAAAAGAGCGAACACGACACCGAAGGGTACAACTGAGAACGTTAAAGGGAATTGTAAAGCAAGCTCTGAGGGCCCAAAGCTGCGAGAAGAGAAGGGGGCGGAAGACGCGTAAGAAAAACCATAAATCATGGGTAAAACAAGTTCTAAGTGAAAACACACCTGGGCTGGAACGCCAAGATGATGTCACGGGGGATAAAAACGGGCGTATCGGGGGGCTGAGAGGTAATCAAGGGGGGGGGGGAGGGGAAAACAGGGAAGGCAAAGGGGAGTATGAGGATGCCTGAGGCTTGCACTTTTCCGAAGGAAGGAAAAGAGGAGAAAAAACGGTAGGAGTCGAGGTTGCTGGTTGAAAAACATTCCTCGGCTGACTGATTAATTCCGGTTCCAGTAAGAATTAAATCCTCACACTTGCGGCTAGGTCTTTTCTATGCCGGCCGAAGGGTCTCAAAGTCGCCCGTGACAAGGGTTCCATCAGAGTGGGGAGAGGGGGCAGAAGCGCGGGACAAAGAGCCGGGGGGAGGGGGGGGGGGGGGGGGGAGGGAGGGGGAGAAGCACAGGCCCGGAGGTCAAGGGGGGGGAAATCGTTGGATCCGAGAACGTACATAAAAAGGGGGAAAAGGGGGTTCGTATTGGGTGGGGCCGCTTAGCAGGAGTTGGCGGCAGGATGCGGACGACGTCGGGGGGATGAGTTTAAGCAATTGATGGAAGATGGAGGAACGCACGAGGGTGCTTGTCCCAGGATCAAAGAAAGAAGGAGCAAGGATGGAACAACAGAGGGGAAAAAAAAGCTCGGAAATAGGCTTCTGTAACTTTAGTTTTGAGCACGTCGCCGAGAAGAACTTACTAAGGCAGCGAAGTGTCAGGGGGACATTAGGGGGGGAAAGAGGTACAAAAGACGACCATCTTCAAAGAGTTAGAAAAAGAGAACGGGCAAGCGGGGGGTGATGAACGAAGAGAGTTGGAAAGATAACGGGCGGTCAGATCATCAATCGTGAAGGGGCTAAGCGAGAACGCGAACTTCGACACCGAGATGCTGGTGACAACTGGATTGACACCAACAAAAAGAAAAATCTAACCAGGTAGGAAAAGTACAGAGAGGACATCTAAGGTGGACTCGTCAAAAAAAAAAAAAAAAAAAAAAAAAAACAATCTTAAGTAGGAGGACTCAAAAGGCGGAGACAAGGGATATGGGGTACTGGACAAGGGAGAGTCTGTTTATTATTTTTGGGGAAACGGGGTCGCAAGCAACCGGATCCGCCCGAGAAGAAAAAGCCGAGAACGTTTTTGGAAGGAAGAGAGAGTAGAATAACTGGACCGCAGTAGGGCGTTTAATCACAGGGGGGTAGGATCTAAGGAAGAATGGCCGCGTTCGCAGTGACCTCCGAGTGAAAGGCGGGTGTCGAATAACTGTAAAAACTGGGGTAAACTTTGGGCGCGATCAACAGGAAGAATCATAGGAAAATGGACAAGGGGGGGTTGTCCCGTGGGATCGGATTGGAGGGAGGGGGAAAAATGCGCGAGGGCTGCAAGGCAAAATGGGGGGCGAGACTATTGAGGTGCAGCTTAGGGGGTAATGTCTGAACGCCGTCACGGCGGAAGGAACCGGCCAGCTTCGGGGGAGCTTCCTTGCTGGTGGGGTCACGGTGACACATGTAGGAGAAAAGAACACGTTTAGCAAGAATACTATGGGAAGGAGAGCCGTCAGGAGACGGTAGCGACAGTACTTCCTTGAAAAGGTGCTTATCAGTATTAACGAATGTGACTTTGAGGGGATTCCTCCCCTGGACGAGCTCAGTCCTTGGGCACGTTGACCGGGAATCTGATTAAATGTTTGCAGTCGTGTCCAAGCTACGAACCACACCGTGGGCAAAAACCTTACACAGGGAAGCCTTTCTCTCATTGACCTGAGTAATTCAATCACGGCGTATCTGGCCGCCGTCTAAGGCAGAAACAGAAACGGCTATTTCGAGAGGAACAGGAGCGGTTGAAAACGGGGAGGAAAATGTAAAACGCGGAACTCTCAAAAGATCACGAAATCCGGGAGACGAGAAAAAAGCGGGGGGCCGCAGCCGAGGGAAAAAGAAAAAAGCGATAGAAAGAAAAAAACGAAGTTTATTCTGGGAAAAGAATGTTTGGTGAGGGATTGAGGGCGAGCTCCAGAAAACCGGAACTACGGCAAGAGGAAAGAACGGAAGGAGAAGGCAACAAGGGTGTGGGGAAGATTGGGTCAAATGCTCTACTCAAGAATTAAGAAAACGTCTCGGGAAGGAGTTCAGGCGCTGTTGGCGGGAGGCGAGCAAGGGGTCGCCCGCAGGCGGCGTTGAAAAGGGACAAAGATCTGCAGAAGAAAAAAAAAAAACTGATTGGAGACTGGAAAAAGGGACTATATTGGCAACGCCGGACCAGAGACTCCAACACAGCAGAAAAAAATGAAAAACTAGACCAAACGGGGAGGCGTGAAAACGTCCGCTACCTGCTGAAGACCCAAAATCCGGGGGCGCATTCGGAGGGCTGGGACGCCGAGAAGGGGGAAGACTAGGCAGGGGAGGAATAAAGACCCACAAGGAAGCTCAAAAGAAACCTTAAACTGAGGGGAACCAAAAATTAAAGGAGGGGGGGAAAAGCACGCAGGGGGGAGACGCCCCCAGCGAGGGGGGGAAATGTAAACTGGGCGGAGAACAGACGCCAGCTCTTTAGACATAAGGAAGGGTCAAAAGACGATCGCGGGGGAACAGCCGGCCTGAACCCGTCGTGCAGAGATAGAAGTTTACGGGATCGAATGAAGAGAGACTTGATGGGCGGGCAAGATTCGGTCAGAACGGAGTATCACAAAAGATAGGCGAGAGAAAAGGATGACACATTAACGTGGAAAAGGAAGTTGGTGTTCCGCCGTGTCAGTATCAACCGAATCAAGAAAAAACGGTCACGCAAGAAAGCACTACGCGAAATAGTAAGACTCAAGAAAAGGAAAACCCGAAGGATCCGATCCAAGAACAGCCGGGCAAGTTGCTCTCAGAAACAAGCAGTGAAAGATGTTACCTCGACGCAGCTGCTACAAGGCAGCGCAGAAAAACAGTGTGATTTAAAATGAAAACCAAAAAAAGCCGGAAAGACATACACAGCACCTGGGAAGACGGTGAAAGCCGTGAAAGGGGAAGAACTGCGAAGGGGGGGTACAAGAAGAGAAAGCCAGGGACTCCCAAAAGTGCAAAAAAAAAGGAAGGCCGGCCCTGCCGTCATAGCAGACAATCCCGAAGAAAGTGGAAAAAGGAAACTGCCTGGGGGGAAACAGAGTCGGACCAAAAGAATTAATCCCCAAGTGAGAAAAAGTTGAGGCTTACGACGTGGAAAAAACCAGGTTCGAGCAATCCCAGGACGCCGAAGTACGCGGAGCGCCAAGGAGCGAAGGCGCAGGGAAGTCAGAAGCTGAGGGGAGACAAAAAGCCTCCGGACTCTTTAAAAAACTCACTGAGAAAGAGGACATAAGACGCGCAGGAGACTGAACCATCTCCCCCGAACCAGTTGAACATATATTGGGGGGGGGGGAGAAAAGCGGTAGGGGAAGAAGGGAAAAGAGTGTAGGGAAAAGGAAGTCCTAAATGTCGCTTGAGGGTAAAGGGACATGGAATTCTATGGGGTATCAGTGATAACCAATACCACAGCGTCGGCGGTAGAAGTACATGGCAGTACTCTTCAACGGAGCGGCTGCAATACGACGTAACACGGATCTCCAAAAGGGTATGCCTTGGGAATGCCTCCCCAAAAAAAAAGCGCTAAGGGAAAACGGAACGAAAGGCCTCAAGGGTGAGAAAGGCAAGCCGGGAAAAGGCACTAAACAGGGAAACCCCTGAAAGGAAAACAAGCTGAGGGATCCAAGTCGGGGAGGGTCGGCAAACCACCGGCCGAAAGAGGAAGACGAGCGCGAAAGGGGGAACGGTCGAAAAAACTTTTATTCTAGTCCGGGGAAAGGGCAAGGGCAACTCGGAACGCGGCAGAGACACGCCGGCCAAGAAGCGCTAAAAAAAACAAAAAAGGGCAAAACCCGTACCTGGGTAGCCTAAAACAAAGCAGGGACTCTGCGACGCAAAAGAAAGTTGGCCTCAAGAGGGGTGGAAAAAATGAAGGGTCGGAGAAAAAAAGGTCGTATCTGCCGATCCACCTGCGGGGGCGGCGCCGCCGGCCTCGCACTCGGGCATGGCGACGAACATACGCCCAAAACCTCTGTGAGCTTTTGGGGAAACTACGGGAAAAGGCGGGGCGGAGCGAAACCAGAGGACTACACGCAAGGTGATTGGGAAAACAAGACATGGACCGACTGACCCGGCAAAGCGGGAGTCTTAAAAGACCGCGAAGTCGCAGGATACGAAGGGACATAAAGGTGGGGAGAGTGGACTGGGGAAAACAAGGCATGCTCCATGCGATCGTAAAAGGAAAATAACTAGGCAAGCGCAAACTGGAATCGGACGGAACATAGAGCAAGAAAGAACACGGTGGTCAGAATGTGAGACTTCACCAAAATCTGAAAGCTGAAGGAAGGCAAAAACGCGGGGAAGAAAGGGGAAAACCCAATCTGTACCTGTACAAGCACACGGATTTGCAGGAGAGGAGAAGGGCACCTTACTTTTCGGTCAAGAAAAAGTACGGAAAGGAGACGGACGAACTCAAGGGAGAAGGAGGCGTTTACCGCTTCCTTCTAGACGAGACTGAAAAGCGAAAGTATCTAGGGAATTTGTCTAGAGGGAAAGAAGGGGAAAAGAGCAAAAGACTAGGAAGGCGGACTGTCAGCAATAACGCACTCACAGAGAGCCATCAAGTATCGCCAATCCACTTGAGAGTGAACAGGGAAAGTCATAAAGGTAGCACGAAAACAGGCCGGCACGTTTCCTCAAGGAGAAAGGGCCATAGAGGAAAAGCACTGGGAATCAAAAGATCCGCTGAGAGAAGACATCCGAGAGTCGGATTCAGTCAGACCATACTTGATCGTAAAAGGGGAGGTGGAAAGTTCGGAGGGAGCGGAGAAAAGGTGGCTAGAGATGGTTCGGAGTATATGCTCAAAGGGAGGCTACCATCTAGATAAAAAAAAAATAGGGAGAAAAGTGGTCGATTCGGCTCCGACGAAACAGTAAGACGAAGGTCACAAAGTAAGGAACTCCGAAACCTGAATTTCCAAGGGGGCACCACTGACAAATCGGTTGTCATTTTTGGCAGGAGGTTATGGATCCGAGAACGACCTCTGCGGAGGGAGCTTTCATGCAACGAGAAGAGAAGAAAAGCGGAGCTTACAGCTGGAGGTCGAGGACGACAGGGACGGTCCTCGGAAACCCTAAGGAGGTAAAAGAGAACAGGAAACCTTGACCTGCTTGGGGATGACTGCGGCGCTGGAGGGGAGTTGAAGGGTGCTAAAGACGGAGAGTAAGGTTGATAAAAAAATCAGAAATGCTCCCTCAACCGACCGTCCAAGGAGAAAGTCGATGAAATAACGAAGACATCGAATGTATGCAAAGAAGGTCCTTTCAGTAACAGTCAACGCTCAACTTGCCGCAGAATCGCACCAGAAACTGCAGGGAAGGCTAAGGGCCTGCAAAGTCATTTTCGGGGGGGGCAGTACGCACAAAGGGGGGCCAATCTTGGCGACGGTGCGGCTTCATACGGGTGCTAAGTGTTGTTGGGGAGTTTAGGACTCGTAAAATTGCGTTCGTGAAAAGAGATTCTCTGTCCGAGGAAGGTTAAGACCAAAAAATGAGAGTGAAGAGCGCGATTGCAGGGGAAGGGTTCCATAGAAAGAAAAGTGAGGCTGACGGGGTAAAAACTTCTCGTAAAAGGGGGGCACGGCTGAGGATAGGGGACGATCCGGACGCCAGAGGGTGACAGTGAACTTTCCATCAAGTGCCGGGTCGATCCGGTTTGAGAATCAAGGAACTAAAACGGGGGGGGGAAAAGAAAAAATGAGGGCAGGGGGGGCAGAGCGCAACGGAGGCAATGGACACGGTTGGGACTGGAAAGGTCACGGAAGAAAGCGATCGACCTGGGGTTCGTAGGGGCCGCGGAGGCACGGGGGGGGAGTTTGCTAGTCAAAACAGTTCATTCTTTCGGTCAGATGGGGCTTCGTGGAATGGGCGCTGCAGTCAACTGAGCCAAGGCAGTGCCCAAGAGACAAAAAAAGCAGATCCATTAAAGAGCAACTCTGAGGAGATGGCCGTGGGGGGTAGTTGGCGCGGCCGGACGAGCTGAGCAACTTACGCTGAAAAAAAAAAAAGAGGTTCCGGTTAAGGGAGTGTGAAGCTATGGGGAGGGAAAGCCCGCGCACGGCTTGAGGCCGGAAAGTCGGGCAGAACGGGAGGTGAATGACGAGATGGGAGAAAATTCTGTTCCTGACAGGGATTGTCAAAGGAATTATATCGATTTCCGAGGTCCGAAATCTCCCGCACACGCGAGGTCGGTTCAACAGGGGAGGTGGACCACCAAACAACTCGACGCTACAGGGAAGCAACTGTAAAGAGGAATCTTACTCTTTTAAGAAGGAAAATTGACTGGAAGGGGATGAAAGGGAAAAAAAAAAAAGCCAATGTCTCATGTGCAGCGTTCGGAAGAGGGCAGCCGCCGGGCGGGGAACGCAAAGTAGCGGAAGAGGACCCGGCGGCCGTGTGGGTCCGTAAAAGAGGAGTCTCCTCAAAGGTGCAGGACCACTGGAAAGAAAGGAGATCGCCAGTCCTCGTAGGTCGCCGGGGGCCGACTAAAAACCGGGATGCACAGGTCGGCACTGGGGAGAATTGGTTTTCCACGGGGGAGATACAGAAGCGGACGCAAGGGAATCACGCGCGGAGGGTAGGCGATACGGAGGAAGGAACGGCCGACTGATGCCGTGGGAGGAGGCTTGAACTTGGAGCCGCGCGGACGGGCTGTGCTCTTCTGGCGACCTAAAAATGAAGGAGGGGAACAAGCGGCTTGCAAAAGAAAGAAAAGGTAATCGAGGCGTCTTCCGGGGGTGGGTCAAAGGAGAAACACTTGTCGAAGAGCGAAGACAGCAGCGGCGGTGATGTAAAAAAGCCCTGGGGGAGACCATTATGAGTAGGGCAACGGAAATGACCCGGAGTCGGACAGGCGCGTATTTCCTGCTTGGATTCAAAAAAGAAGTAGAGAAGGGGGAATGGAAAAGGGAGGCGAGGAACACGATGAGGCCGGGCGGTGAGCCGTGCCTCAGGCAAATCCACGAAAAAGGAAAACGGTCCACTTGGAAAAGGTTCAAAGAGGGCGAGGAAAAATCGTCGAGGAAGGGCGACGGCGACTGGAACCGACACGCCGTCGAGTTCGAAACGCCGAAACGGCCCATGGCGAGAGGCATATCTGGTGGAATGGGGAGAGTGGGGGACCAGCGAAAAGAAAGGGATCTTGAAGGGTACGGCCGACCATCGCCCGCGGGGCGGTCGCCCGGTCAATACAAACGACCTCCGAAATCGAGCACTCAAAAAAAAAAAAGGCTCTGATTACGTCCAAAGAAGGGAGTCAGGGAAGACGAAGGTAGCGTCCTGTGGAGGCGAGGCTCCCGCAGAGCCTTCCAAGGAGCATCGACCTCCCGAATGAGAAGGGAGGTTTGGGTGACATCAAAAGCCGGTGAATAAAAATAATAAACTCCCACGAGAGGAAAGGGAAAGCTGGTCAAGAAGGAAAGTGGGCCCGGTTGGGTGGCGGCAAAGGGCGCCCGACAGGCCGGCGTTACAGAAGACTATCTCTCTCACCCAAATAACTTAGGAAGGGGGCCCCAGAAACTCTCTCGGGGGGGGTGCAAAAAACCGATGAAACACCGACGCCAAAACACAGGCGCACGGGAACCGACAAGGAACATCAGGAAAAAATTATCTCTGGAGCCTGAAAGAGAATCAGGGGGAAATTCACCACATCCGATTCTCATTCGGAGCGAGGCCAAGCCTAGTTTAAGCTCGCGGGAGCCTCTCCTCCCAAACGCTTACGCTAAACACACCTTGAAAGAAAGGAACGCATCAAAGGATATTTTGAAGCGCTGGTTGTAGTGATTTATCGGATGGCTTCTTCAGGACGAGGGGTTTGGGGAAAATTACCTACGGGAGGGAAAACCGAGCGGGGCGTCAGATCGGACTCAAGGGCAACAAGAGACCGGAACCGGCGGGCAAGATCCACATGCTTGAAGTGGTCTTGAGAGGAAAGATGAAAAAAAAAAAAAGCAGAATGGCCAAAAAAAAGAAAAAAGTCGAAAAGTCCGTCGGCGATCCCGAATCAGCTCGGAAAAGAGGCTCAAGAGAAAGGTACATTTGAATGGGGGAACAAAAAGGGGGGGATGGAGGAAAAAGGGGAACGGCAAACAAACAAGAAGTCGAGTCACGAACAGCCCAGTCCTTCGCGCAGGATGGGGAGCAGAAAAAGAAATGCACGTGGAACAGGTAAGGGCGAAGAAAGTCCATTTTAGATCATGCACTGCGCTCCAGCAAGGAGAATTGCCGAATGAAATCAACTAAGTGCTTGCCGCCATTCAAAGAATAGAAGGTGGAAGTTCCGAATGAAAACAACCATCCTAAGACTCCCTACCCTCCCCGTGGGTTAAGGGAGGTGGCCCGCCCGGGAACAGCCGTCTATTGGAGGCGTCCTAATAAATCAAAGTAAAATACGCGGTCGGAAGGAAAAATTTAAGAGGGACGGAAACTTTGAAATGCCCGTCATCGCCCTACAAACCGCGAGCGAAATTCCCTGGAGGGGAAGAGGACGCTAGGGGAAGGGATCTACGAAAATTGAACGGGAAACCAGTTCTCAAGCCTCCGCATAACCTGTTTTAAGGAAAGAACTTAAGAAGAAAGAAAAAAGGCGGAGATCGAACGGACCCGCCTCCTGCGGAAAGGATTCTACTCTCTCGGATACCCCCCCCGGGGAAAAATTCCGGATCCGACCGCGGGGCGGAAGATACGGCGGGCCTGAAATTGTCCCCATAAAAAGCAGAAAAGGAAAGCAGTTACACGGAAAAGAGAGGGGACGAACATCCGATAGGAAACTATGACTTACGATGTGTGACGTACGGAAATGGTGGTAGATTCGAGGGGGGGGAAAATCCAGTGGAACCACCAGGAGGGTAGTTATAATGTAGGGGAAAGGGAAATCGATTCAAAGAAGAGCCTGAAAAAAGAACGAAGGGAACTTATGGGCCGAGTGTCAGGAAAATAACCTCCCGAGAAGCAGAGGGAGGAAGGAAGGTGCATCGGCGAGGTGTACACGTAAAAAAACGGACAACCTAAAATGCCAAAAGGCAGGGGTGGCCAAGTCCGTCGAGACGGGGAGCGAAAAAATACAACACCATCGAAGAAGGGCGAAGAAAGGTGGGAGAAAAAAAATACTGGAAGAATCAAGGTCCAGGGACAGGCATTATCTCCGTAACGGACCAAGACAGACGAAAAACGATTCAAAAAGCTGCCATACGAACGAATCATTCGGAAGAGGCTCCAAAAACGAATTGCCTATACCAACTCGCAAAGGTCTAGAAAGACCTAGTGACAAGGGGGGGGGAATCTCATGTTAAAAAAACTGGGAAAATCCGGCCATTCCGGAGAAACCTTGAGTAAAGACAAAAGAAAAAAGACTAAAGAAATAAGGGTTCCCGAAGAGGAGAAATGCCGACACCGAGGCGAACACGGAGCAATTGATGGAAAGGTAAACCGGGAGACAGTCTCTTGCGTAAGAGCTGAACCAAGGGAAAAAGGAAGAGACAGTAGAGACGCGGGTTTCAAGGCGAGTGGTAAGAGAAAAACGGCACAAAGAGGTCTTCAAAGGAAGTAAAGAGGCGTGGACAAGGAAAAGGGCGGGATCCTCATCAACGAACGCAGTTGGCAGCCTTTGCTCGACGTCACGAGAACAAGGGTTATTCAAGAACCGGGGAGAATAGGGTGGCCTATACAGCCTGGGGGAAAAATCACAAAGATGTGGCAGTAACCTTTACAGCACACAATTGCAGAATGAGGTCGGAAAAAGACCAGGGGGCGGGGAAGATCGAAAAAGAAAGGAGGATTCGAAGCGAGCACATGGCTGTCGGAAAAGGGAATGCTGCTTTACCTGGCAAGCTGACCTGGGGAAAGAAAAAGCGGGGTAGATTCGGGAGGGAGAGGGTACGAGCGTAAAAAACCTCCACATCCTCAAGGCTTCAGGCAAGCAACAATAAAACCGGTCAGGGAAATAAAGCGAGCCTATCGAGGAAAAGACGGGAAAGGCGGACGCCTCGAAAAACCTCCTCAAGGCCCGTCGGGGGCTGTACTATTAAAAGGAAGGAGAGGTTACCGGACGCCGCAGCTGTAAGGATCGGTGCCAGAGGAGATAAGAATACCTCGAGCTGAAAGGAATAATACTAGAAGGGAGTCGGGGGAGGAGGTCTAGTAAAAGCACCCGGGTAATCGGGGACTTGAACGGGGGGAAGGCAGGAATACCGGGGTGCGAACAGACAGCGGGCGGGAGAGTTCGAAGATCGGCGAATTCGACCATCGCTGAAAAACAAAGGGGAGGAGGGAGTTCACAAGAAGAGGAGGAGTCAAGGAAAAAAGGATCGTCGACATCCGCGTCCGAGCAATGGTCGACGTAATGACCCCTCGTTAAAGAAGGGACTAAAAAAAATGTTGGCAGGATGGCGGCGAATCGCGCCGCCTCGGGCGTCTTCCTGTAGTCATAGGAGATATCGGGAAAAATCAAAGAGGAGGGAGATGTACAGAAGAAAAAACCAGCCCGTCCCTGGGCGCCGACCACCCGAAGGCTTGGAGTCTCCAGACGTAACTCCTGGAAAGGAGGGGAGAGGATAGCTGAATGAGAAGGGGAGGGTTGAGCGGCGCACTGAGGATGTGGGGAAAGCCTGCCAGCTGCGGGGAAAAAAGGAACCGAACCTCAAAGAAGGTGGGGGAGGAAACTGGGAAAGGAGAGGAACGCAAGAAAGCCTGGGCGCCGGGGCCTGAACGTCGTCTCTCGTTGCTACTTATATCTGCAAAATGGGGGGGAAGGGATAGGGGGTCTCAGGAGGAAGGGGAGACCGGTACGACGATTTGGGTCGTTCCCACTCTTGATCCCAAGCGGTGTATGCCTTCCAAACTGAGCTTGTGGGAGGGGTGTAAAAAAAGAAACGGAAAAAGGGAGGAGGTTATGGAGAACCGATGTCCGAGTTCAAGTGGGGGACCCGGAGGATCGACGTGACGACGAAATATTGGCATCACGTGGTAAAAGTTTACAGCGCCCTAAGAAAAGCGGGAAGGGAAAGGAAGAGGTATCCTGAAAGGGAGAGGCGGCGCCGAGCGGAAGGGTAATCCCTTGACCTTTCCCCAGTGCGCGTGTATCCTCGGGGGGGGGGAACGGGGAGAAAAAATCAAAGGATGGGGGAAAAATCAGGGCTAAGGGAAAGGGAACTGATGTTCGTCGGGGGAAGCGAATGCCGGAGGCGACGTCACCAAGATTGGAATACCGGGGACGAACAGGAGAAGAGGCAGGGGGGCGTAGGGGTGGGGATCGGCATGTGCGGTGGCGCAGCTCCAGCGGAGGGAGCTGAGATGTCCTCAGTGTTGTTCTGTGGAAGGAAGGAGGGCAGAAGTCCACGGACAACTTGACCTGGATCAAGGCACTCGAATAGACATATTGAGCAGCGGAAAAGACGTCCCTAGTCCGCAGTTCCGGGCAAGGGGGATGGGGGTTGCAAGAATACGAAACTCATCTGGCCGTCCGGTCCGTCGAAGGTCAGGGGTGAAACGGTCTGGTACATCGTTTACAGGATAGCACTCTTCGAAATGAGGCAGTCTGCGGAATGAAGGGCAGAAGAGGAGGTGAGACGGCAAAGTGAGAATACGGCGTGACGGTCTTCTTTGCAGCGATCGTAATCGGACCGCACCATTTGGGGAAGAAGTGAACACTAAAGGACAGAGCCAGGGAGGTATTGTGAACACAACCTCAACGACCAGGTCAGTTACTGGAACGCGAATTACATCGTGTCATTTTCTACACGGGGAAAGATGAGGGGATTCCTGCCCTATGCGCACCAAGGGTCTAGGGTCAGAATTCAAGAGAGGAGGGAAGAGAGGGGGTAAAGGCAGTCCGACGGCCAGAGGAGCGAAGAGGACCGAAGAGTGGTGTACGTCAGGAGGTAACTTACCGCCAAATCGGGAAAATCAATTAGAGATCCGAGTCCTCGTATCGGCGGATCGCTCAGAAAACCGTGGGGAGGGGACAGGGGAAAACTGTTTCGCCAGGGGGCTGTTGCCGATCATACAGTCGCGGAAGCCTCTTAAAGGGACCGGGGTTCAAAAGGGGAGGGGCGGGATTGAAGAAAGGACTTGAAAGAGGCCCGACTGCTGAGGCTTTAGGGGGAGACCGGGCCGGGCCTATTCTGTACGCCTCCCACTCTAAGGGAGGAAGAGTACTTGCACCGAAAGGCCACCCTTGAGGAAAAGGAAAGGAGCCGGGTTTTGGGGGTTCACTTCAGACACTTGACTGGAGACGCAACTGGTGCGGCAAGAGAGGAGGGGGAAGGCAAGAATGACTCCGGCGCGCCAGGGCCACTGCCGGGAAAATGGGGAGGATCGGCCCTTCCGTTCATGGGGGTAAGGAAAAAGGAGCGCGAATTAATGGAAGAAAAAGTTTAAGCACGTATTGTAGGCCAGTTGAAGCCGTTCCATGGCGCTCGGTGTGAGAAACAGGGAAAAAGTAAAGTTGGGCATCCAGTTAGAGGACAGGGATATCGGAGGGAGAGAAAACTGCGATCTGGAAAACGCCCGTCTGCTAATCCATCAGGAAACGAAACGGACCGCATGGAGGATTACAAGGATTTTCAAGCGAACGGTACAAAAAACAGTCCGACTTGAAAAACGGGAGAAATACGCCCGCAGGGTTCGCCGGACAGAAAACCAGCGCGTAAAGCCGCCGCGACACTCCCGACCAAGAGAGCAAAGTAACTTAACTCGGGGAATTGCAGGGGTAGAGCGGAGTTGGGGGGGAGATCCTGTTTGGGAAGGGAGAGCTCCGCCGCCGACTCGCGGGAGCCTCGCCCTCCCAAAGGACGATGTTTTGGTGAATCACTTTGCAAAGCCTTATCATAAGGCAAGAACGGCCGGGCAGAAGAAAGGGTGGAGCTGGTCAGGAGGTGAAGGGCGACGGGTTGGCGTCCCGAGGGTAAACGGGGTCGGAAAGCGGCTTGTAACTCCTCTCTACGACAAAAAACTATAGGAGAGGGGGAGAGGGGAGAAAGGGGGCACCAAAAGTAAAGGGCGTGCTACAGCGGGCACGAACGAGAAGGAAAAGCGCACTTGACCCACATCGCCAACCTGGAGGACGCGTGAGCCGTCGGCGTGATCCTTTGAAAAGTGGAATTCAAAAAACCAGGTAATGACCTCATGAGGGGGGGAAGGGCGACTCTAGAAAAAAAGTGTAGGAAACTAGGGACCTTCGGAAACTAAAAAACACCAGGACCAAAAACAACTTCATCAAATGATTGAATTTCATGAGGGCGGGAGGGGATGTTATCGAAGGATTAGGGACGGCTAGGGGGGAAAGGGGTAAATTGATAGAAGCAAACAAGAGGTGATCGTGGCAGTCCGTCAAGACGAGGATCTGGGTTTCAGGTGAAAAGAGAAGGACAAGGAAAGGGAACACAGAGACGGGAAGAGGCAACTTTCGATGGAAGCGGCAGCAGCTTGGTCGGGGCCATCTACGTCGTGGAATCTGAAACCCACAAGGAAAAAAGGGAGGGGGCAGTGGTCAAAAAAGGAGGGGGGAATCCAGGGGGCATCACATACGCCCGCCTCAAAGGGTCATCGGCATCACCGAACTCCAAAATAACGGTAGGATAGGAAGAGAAACCGCAGACGGAAAGGAGCCTATTCTCACCCTAAGGTCACCGTGGCACCTGGCGCACAAGAAATTGGCCTTCTGTAAGAAAAAAGAAAGGGAAATTAAAAAGAGTCCCAAGCCGACAATTCTCCGGACAAAAACCCAAACTCAATGGAAAAAAAAAAAACAGGAAACGACCGTTGGGTGACGGCCGGGCGAATGCGCGTCAAAGTTGCCAAGAAGGGTCGGGGAGTACCAGACGATCAATAACAGGACGAGAAGAAGATAGGGACGGTGCCGCGATTTCCCCAGGTCTGCGTCATCGCCTTCCCCGCAACTTGAACCAGAAAGAAAGGAAGGATCCTACTGTCGGAGGATCAGTTATGAAAAGAAGCAACAAAAGGTGAAACAAAAAAAGGAGAAACTTCTGACTGGCAAGCGCATCACGTGGGGGGTGGAGAAAAAAGAAAAAGGACGGAATCCGACAAGGAGTAAGCCGCCTTGGCGGCAGATAAACTATCTCTGAAAACACAAAAGAAGCCGGTCCAGAAAATGGTGGAATGCAGGGCGGACAGAAAGACCGGCGGCCCTGAGACTGCCCCCATCTCGAAAAAGAAGCCCTCCAGAAAGTCCTTAACACTCTACCTAGGGGTAAAGCGTGAGGCATCCGATCAAGGAAAAAGTGGGAGGAAATGCCTTAGGGGAGAAGCCAGAAGACAATGGTCATTCGGGGTTGTAAAATCCAAGCCAATCGCGTCGGGCGGGAGAAGTGACGACCCTGGGCTATAAGAGGAAAAAAACGAGCTAGGAAAGAGATAGGAAATAATCTCACGGAGCCCGTGGTCCCAAGAACAGCTCTACTGCCCAAACTGCGCGACGGCCTCGCGGCAGGCGCAGACTGGAAAGGACAAACGCAAAAGAAAACCGACAAAGCAAGGAAAGACGGCCGGACCGGAATGCGCCAAGATCGTCGGCGACGTTATCTGACTACAACCTCTACGTCGACCATAGGGCCATATCGCGGGACCTACGACGCTGGTTCCGCCTGGCTCAATGGGAGGATTGCGCTTGCTTTGATCAGGTGCACGGAAACGCTGCGCCTTGTGAAAAGACCAAACCGAGCCCATAACGAGAAACAGGGCCAAACGGACGGCCATCTCCGAACAAAAAAGTCATGAGCTGCCCAACGAAGGAAGAAACAAAAGACGAACCAAAGGACTAGGTAACCGGGAGGAAAGCAAAGAGAGGGAAAGCCTTCTTGAAGGAGAATCCGGCATCGACTCGGCCTGACGAACATACCCCACATAAATCTCGAGAAGTGTCTCTCCTCCGTGCTGCTGATACGAACCAACCGAGCGACCCCTGGGGAGGAGAGAAGGTTAAAAGAGAAAGACCGCTCTTCAGCAGGAAGAACCCAAGCGCATGATGAACCGAGGAAGGTTACCTGGCAGCATCAGGGGGCGGTTAAAAACTTGTATGAACCACTAAAGTCAAAAATCGTTAGGGAAAGTCTATAACAAGAAGGAGGGACGGCAAAACTGGAATCGGACAATCGGGGAATCCATCAACGAAGGCAAAAAAAATTTTTGTCTAAAAAAATCACAACGGGAGAGGAAAAAAAATAGGAAAGGGGGGATCCGCAAAGTGACTGGGGGAAGAAGGGGGAGAAATCTCGTTATGGTACAAGCACACGGCCTTGCGGAGAAGCTTCGCCTGCAACCTGATCTGATCAAGGCTTAGGAAATAGGAAGGAAAATCACCATAGGTCGGGCCTAAAGAGGAGATGACTGGAGTACTTTACTTTCCAAGGAACTCAGCGCAACGAGGCGGTTAGGAAGAGACTGAGCAGCTTGGCCTGCGCAATCACATCCTCGAAGGTCGCATCATCTTAAAGGACCGAGAGGGGACCAAGAGAAGAAGCGAAGGAAGAAAAAAAAAGAACTCGGGGGCTTCTAATAGGCCTTAGGCTGGACAGCAGCCGGGCGCGTCAAAGAGACTGTACAAGCTAAACCATGAAAGAGCCTCTATGAGAGAAAAGAAGAAACGAGGCGGGAGCGGATCGACCAATCCTGGCCTATGAAAGAAGCTTGTGAAACCCTTTTGGAGGCTTAGCTGAAAAAAGGGGGTTGGAATAGAGAGTCGGCACCTGCGGCGGCCGGATGGGTTCGTTCAGGACGAGCTCCCACGGAACCC
>Ga0179593_1367568_pt1 | contig 22037 bp, 30 predicted proteins | sample CZODoug2_1_08_16_FD_185931 | JGI IMG/M metagenome (GOLD analysis project Ga0179593, IMG submission 185931) | Vadose zone soil fungal communities from Angelo Coast Range Reserve, California, USA - CZODoug2_1_08_16fungal (PacBio error correction) | ecosystem: Environmental > Terrestrial > Soil >...
GGGGGGTGGTGGGCGAAATAAGCAAGGGGTTGTTTTGAAACCGAGAATTAAAGGGGGAACAAGAAGGAAGGGGGGTGGGGAAACTGACCCCCATTCCCCCTCAGGCCTTTAAAGAGTAATCATACCAAAAAATAGCAACACACTAACATCAACTCTTTGACAGGAATAGGTTGAAAGATGCACACTCTCCCAACGCAAAACAAACGACAAGGAAGGTTGGGACCTCTCAAGAAAACGGGTGGAACACGGGCAACCGGGGTTGAACCACTTTGGACAAGACAAATCACGAAGTACGGGGGGGTAGGGACCAGAACGAGATTTACCTGTCCCAACGGAAGGGAAACTTTAGGTTGTTGGAGCTGACCAGAAGACGGCAGAAAAATACAAGAAGGAAAATTCCTTCCAGGTGGAGTTAACCAAAAATTCAATTCACAAATTCTGGTCCCTAACGGTGGTAAATACAAGAAACCAACTCAAGACCAACAGGATCACCGCACAGTCCAGCGCCGGACCCAGAACGTACCCTGACAGTGTTGGGGATACTGCCCCAAGAGGCAAAACGCGTGTGATGGACGCGGTACAAAAAGCCTCCAGCAGAAAGGCCACAAAACATCCTCAACCTTAACCGAAAGTTTAGCAACAAGTTTCTTCAGAAGAAATTAGGTGAAGGGGGGGCTAGAGCATTGTTGTCAAAGGGGAAGGGGAAAAAAAAAATGGCCGTGGGGGCAAATCGGGGTTTGTTTCTTGACACCGGAAAATGGAACGGCACAAAACTTGTAGGGGGGAAACAGAAACCAAAATGCTAATAATGACCGGGACCGCCAAAAAATAAACGGGAACTGGAACGTTGTAAAAGCCAAAAAAAGGAGCACAAGGAAAAAATCCGGACAGAAAAAGACCAACACCCTCACCTAGGGGTGAAAGTTGGGACAAACTTGACAGACAGGAGAACCCTGATTATACTTGGAAGGGGCTTGGTGGGAACCAAAACCAATACGGTTTGGAAAGTTGCTTTCAAAACACTGTAAAAAGGCAACCCTTTGGTAGGTAAAGACCGAACGCGGCACAAACGGCCCAAAGTGCGCTACAAAAAGACCTGACGGCGATTTTCCATGTGACTTTGAACATGAAACCGGGATGATAGCTTGGCAAAACGGCGGAAAACGGGGGCAATATGTACCACTCCAGGTGCAAAGCGCCCCACCCGGGGGCCAAGTACCCAGGCTGTGACCGGAAGTACTGCGTAAGTAGGCCTGGTTGGACACCCTGGGGATTCCTTCGCTCACACTCGGGAAGGGGAAAGACCATCCAAACCAGTTGACGGACACCGGCATCATACGTCATGGCCAAGGAATATTGAACAAGGCAACCTGGGGGACGAATGTTTTAAAAAACACGGTGGTTCTCTCTTGAGTGGGGTCAAAACCCCTACCCAAGGTTTATGGGGGGAAAGAATCGAAAACAAAAAATGACGGGGTTTAAAAAAAAACTGGGGCCAACAATGGAATTTGCAGAAAGAGGGACCAAAAGGTGGAACCAGTTGAAAGAGGCGGAATTGTTTTAATTCTTATAAGGGACGCAAACCTGGGAATATTGGAAAAGGGCCAAAAAGGGTTTCCTGTGGGGGCTATCGGGGAAACAATCGCAAAGGGGGCATTTCAACATGAAGAAAGACGACCGGGATTCGGCAATGGAGGTGCCCTACCACCCGTTTTTTGGTGTGCAGACCGGCAAGGGGGGGTCAGAGACCTGGAGAAGTGGGCACCCCACTTACGTGTTACTGGCGGAAGACGGCAACCCCAAAACCAAAGATACGGGGAAAAAGCATTCCATGTAGCCCGCATCCGCCCCAACACCTGCATTTTATAACGCCCAGAACAAACAACAACGGGACGAGTGTCGAACGAAAACACGGGTTTGGTTTCAAAAAAAAAAATCCCATCGGGGGGGGAAAAAGAAAAGAAACACTAATTGGCGTCCGAAAAAAGACCCACAAGGGGGCCCCATCGGATCATACCGACGGGTGTTTGTTGCCAGGAAAGCCAAGGGGGGGACCAAAAAAAAGGTCCTCAACCGGTCCCAACGAGTCAGGAGGGGGAGTACAGCAATGGGAGGCTCAAATGTCTGGAGGTAACCAACACAAAACGGGCGGTCCTCTAGGTTGTAAAAATCGAAATTTACTCCCGGGGATTAACCTTGCAACCACGCGGGGAAAGAACCGTACCAAAGGACCAAACCGGGACGGGGTGGCAAAGGAGGGGGTCAAGGGGCTTTGAGGCTAAAGGTGAGGACTGTCGGAGTACACCTTTCCCAAATGGAAGGGGAAGGGGAAAAAAATGAACCAGGGGCCGCCAAACGGGGGAGGGAAAAATGCCAACCAAAAAAAAAGCCCCGTTGAACTGACCACCACGACAGTGTAAAAACAACAGCGCCGCACGGGGGATGAAAAGCCCGCGAAAACCCCTACAAAAGGAATAGGAAAGAGAAACAGAAAAAACCCAGACATTCCCAACCCCACACCAGGGGGGGGGACAGGGAATCACCACAAAGAAGTTAAACCAACCGAAAGAGCAAAGAAAAAAACACAAAATAATGCTACCAAACCCTAATTTCACAACCAAATCCCCGGTCCCCCCGGAAGTAAGAAAAATACGGAGGTTTTGGAAAAACCCCAACGCCAGGCCCAAAAATACGGAACAGCTCCCTTCTCACCCCAACACAAGACGAAGAAGGCAGTTTCTTTCGGAAAATGGCAAATTGGGGTGGGGGTTGGAAAAAAAAAAAAACTGGTCGCGATACCCAAAGGTGGGGAAAAAGCTGTGTGGGTGGTCTGCGCGAAGGCCGTCCCAATCCCGCCGCAGAAGGGAACGGGGAAGGGGAAGCGGAAAAACCCCTCCCTAAAAAGGGGAAAAACGAGGGAAACCAAAGTGGCCGGGATAACCAAAGGGGAAAAAAAAGGGTTTATTAAAGTGTTCGAAAGAACCTAGAGAAAAAACGCGACAGTCCAAGGTTCCTGTAGTAGCCATCACACCGGCCACCGAGAGGGCGAGACCGAAAAAAAAATAACTTAAAACATTCCACAGAACACTGGCAAAAAAAAGGGTTTGGAGTCCTTCCTGAAAAACGGCATAAAAAGAAGAGGGGAAAACCACGGGCGCCCATCGGGAGGTTCGCGCTCCGGCAACGGATGAAAAAAACAAAAAACCCATGTCAACCGGAAGCAAAAAAAGAAAACAAATTCAAACGGGGGGGGAGGCAGAAAAAAAAGACGAGGAGAAAAAAACACACCATAAGGAAAGAAAGATGGGTAAAGCCCCTCAAACCGATTTTAATTTATGCTGGTGTGGGGGAAAATCACGCCGGGATGCCTGCCTTGAATTGGTGGGGGGGGGTACCAGAAAGGGTCCTAAGCAACGAAACCACAACGAACAAAAAAAAAAAAGAGGGAAAGGAGGATTGCCACAACCTTGGTGGTAAGAATAATTAAAAAACCGGGGGGGGAACGGCTGTGTGTGGAAGGACGCCTCTCAAATCCGGGAAATGCAGCAAACCACAGCTATTCTCTGGGGGGGCCCCAAAACAAGGGGAAAACCTATACTCTTTCAGGATTAAAGAGAAACCCCAGGGAGCCCCCTACGGGTAGGATAGCCCCGCAAAAGGAGTAAAAAAGATTGGAGCCTAACGGAAATACCGCCAAAAAGAACAAAACCCTGGGGCGGCAGAAACAAAAAAAGGGGTGAAGGTGGGGAAAATGGACGGGAGCGTCATGTTCCAAAAATCCCAACTGGGTCTTCCAAAAAGGAAAGGCCCCCTATGAAAAGCAAAAGCCTTGGGGGTTCTGCGAAACTGGGGGTTGGGTGGCAGGAGCCTTGGCTCAACGGCCCGGGGAGGGCCAAAGGGGGAGAACTCCGGAACCCGATGGGGGACGATGAACTTAGAAACCCCAAAAAAAAAAACGGGGGGGGGGGCGATGGACCAGTGAAAGGGTTGCCCGGAAGAGGGCTCAAAAAACGGGGGGTAGCGCCTCGAGGGTGGGTTTACTCAACCAAAGCGGGTGGGAAAGTTAAAAGGGGGCAGGTTTGGTCCCAACCGTTAATTCTGGGGGGGAGGGGCAGCGGGTTCAATTCGTAGATTTCAGAGGGGGGTTTCCCCTGGGAGAAAACAAAACGGCCGGACTCGGTTGCCATCAAAAGACTTGGACGGGGGACAGGGAAGGGTTTCCAAAAGTGGGTCGCCCAACGCCAAAATCACCAAAAAAAACCCAGAAAAGTAAAACCCCAATCAATGGGGGCCCAGCCCCTCAGAGAAAAGACCTGGTCATACCTTGGGAACTCGAAACAAAAAAAACTGCAAGAAATCCTCCCTCAAGGGGGGGTTGAACACGGAAAAATAACGTTCCACAAATGAACAACCTCAAACAAAAATGGGTGAAACGTTCAGATCAACCCCCCCCGCCCGGGCCTGGTAAACGAACTGAAAGAGGCAAGACAACGACTCTCCAAAAGAGAAAGAAGGGAGGGGGCCTCATGGAAAAACTTGGGCCAACTCTGGCCAACCCAAAAAACCTTGGTTAAGGTTGGGGTCGTGGCCCAGACCCAGTCCTGGAGGGGGGGTTTCAAAGAGCCGAAATCCGGTGGGGAAAAGGCGCTGGCCCGCCGGGGGGGGGGTGGGAACAAATTCGTTGTTTCACCAGGAAAACCGAGGACGCCTCTTGAAGGGGGTTGGGGGGGGGGACAGAACTAAAAATGCGAGTCCTTTCAATCCAGGAACGGAAATGGGAAAAAGAAGCGGCAAACTGTCGAAGGGCCGCCGCAAGAATACATACCGTACAGAACTTTCTACAGGACGATGGTCCGGTCGGCATGTTTTTTGAACGAGAAGGAAGGTTCCAGAAACAAAAAAAACACGTGAGGGGGGGGGTAGGTTCCATTTTTTGGTTTGGGGCAAGGGAAAATGAAAACCCAAAGACTCTGCGGGAGAAATGTGGCCAAAAAGGGAAGAAATCCCCAAAATTGGCAAAAATTGAAAAAAGAGAACAAAAAATGCCCGTACAAAGAAGAACCCATCCCCGAAATGGGGATTCAATTTATCAAAAGAGAAAGGCTGACCCAAAAAAACAAACTTACCCGAGGGAACTAAATTTATGGGTCAAAAAAAAGAGGGACAAAAGGGGGGGGGGGGGTGATTTCAAAACCCTGAACTAACAGACCGGGGGGGCACGGTCACAAAGGGGAAATGGAAAAACCCTGGTTCAACCTAAATTTAAAAACCATGGAGGGGGGGCGCCCGGGGTTGTGGGAAGCCAAAGTTTGTAATCGAAAAAAACGGGGTCACCATTCCGTGTTTTGGGAAAAAAAAAAGAAAAAAAAACGGGAGAAAAAAAAAAAAGGGGTGACTTTTGGGAAAATGTCAAGTAAAGTCAACCGGGGGGCCCTTGAACATAGTGAAGACAGTTGTGCCAAAAAAGGGGCCAAGAGTTCCCGAAAAATTGTCACGGGAGAGAAAGAACCAGATTAGACATCCGTAATGCCCAGGCCCGGATTTGCAACAAAAACGTAAAAGGGAAAGATAAAAGTACCAACCTTGCTGAAAAGGTTGCCAACCAAGGGTAACGGAAAGGGGGGGGACCCACAGGAGACCTAGAGTGAATGATGGGGCAAGAAGTGGAACTTGAAGCATAAACCGGAGGGAAACAGGAGCGTAATCCACTGGTTTGGAAAAAAAAACGGGAGCCAAAGTATGTTGAAAAGGAAAGAAGACGAATTTCCAAGCCTAAAACCCGGATGGTTATAACCTGGTAACGCCAAAACTACAGAACAAAAAAGGGGGGTATGGTAGGGTCAAAGACGCGCATTTCCCAAAGCGAACCGTTAGGATGGGAAAAAAAAACCAAATATAAAATAAAATCTTAAAAATGGTGGTAGCATTTGGAATTGTAGTTCACTAGAAGAGGACCCGTCGCAGGGGAACCGGAGCCGTGTCTCTCGTCGGTGGCCACACAAAGGTTGGCCCACACTGGGCAAACCAAATTGGGTGGGGGATGTTTCCCACCAAGATCCAGGGTTGAAGGACAGGGGGGTGTTGGGAAGCCCCCCCGCAACGTGGGGCACATGAAGCTACGGTTGGTGCAGGGGCAGCCATAAAAAGTGGGGGAAGGGGATGTGGGCCAAAGGAACCAACCCTTCTGAACGATTCCCCCATAAACAGGGGAAAAGGAAAGTTCAAAGTGACGGTGGAAGTGATTCCCCAAAGCGGTAAAACACCGGAAACCCACCGAGCCTTTGTTTTCAGGGAAAAGGGGAATCCGGAAAGAGTCCTGCCTTGGCGGGGAAGTTGGGGTTTGGGTTGCACACGTCCCAACATAGAAAAAAAGAAACGTTTGGGGGAAACAAACAGCGTTAACCCATGCAAGGCAAACCGCCATTGGGGGCCGCGCCAGAGAAGGGAAAAGGGCAACCCGTTGCCACAAGCTCGGGGGGGGGGGGGGTGGGGAGGGGGGGGGGGTTGTGGTGGAACAACATTTTCTGAATGAGGAAAAAGTTTACAGGGGAAAACTGCTAACCCGCCAGAAAGGAAGGAGAAAAAACGCGGTTGTAGTAAGAGGGGCTTGGGGTTGTTTTTGACGATCACAAAACCCACTACAAGTAGGAGTGTTAAAAAATAGAAAAGGACCAGGGTGAAAGGAGGCCCCCTTTCCGGGGTCACCTACCACAAAAGGTAAACGAAAAGGGCTGCCTGGAGTGACACCCCCAGTTTTTGGGGAGGAAACCTACCCTACGAACAGGGTGACGGCACAAAGGGGGCCCCAAAAAGGCGGGGGAAGCGGCTGTGGGGGGTAGGGCCAACCCCCAACGGGTCAAACTTTACAAGCTCCAGGTACCAGTGGACAATTGTGGGTGCTGGAACGTAAGCTTCCAAGGGAGAGGCCAATGTGTGGATTGTTCTACCACTAGGGTTGGGGAAAAAAAAAAAGGGGGCAAGCTTGTAATGTTCCATTACCGGGGAAAAAGGGTCGGGGGTCAATTAAACTGTCCCTGGGGGAACCGTCAAGAGGGGGGGGAAAGAGTCAGGGTCCGACCTTCAACACCCAGAAGCGAAAATATCAACAAACAACCTTAGGGGGGGGAGGAAAAAAGAAAAAGAAAGGGGGTTGTTGGGGGTTGCTTCAAGCCACCTCCTTTTTGTCACCTAATAAATGATGGAAGCAGGACCGGGGACAAAATGTCCACGAAGGAAACGCCACGGCCAAGGAGAAACAGCAAGGGGCCAAGCCAAAACATCAGAACACTTCCTTCGCCGATCAAGAAGCATTTTTTGTCGGAAAGGGTGTAGCAGGAACCCAAAGTCCCCAAACCTAAAAAATACGACAAAATGTTCTAAACGATCAACCAGGGGTTACTACACCCAGAGAGGGAATCCCAAAAGTGGTAAAAAACAAGTAGGCCGGGGACTGTGTTCATTGTGCAAAGGAAAAAAAGGTTTACGAAAAAGGTTCCCAAAAATAGAGTCCTGGGGGGGGGGAAGTAATTAAACCAGTCCGAAGGTCTAGAAAAGCTCATACCCCTCTCGCTGCTGTTCCAATGCCGAAGCAAAAGTCGAATGGAGAAACCTTTCAAAAGCCCTAAAAAAAAAAGTCAAAAAACGCCGAAAAAGAAAAAAACAAGGGAGGCGAGGACAAACCTGCCCCACACTCCTTGGTTGTGGAGAAGGGGAGCACACCCCCTTTTGTTTTCAAACACGAGGAAAAAAAGAAAAGAAACAATCCCAAGGGCAACAAAACATCCTGAAAACAGGAGGAAACCCGTTCCCGGAGAGTAAGAAGGGGAAAAGTGCCTGAAGGACCGAACGGAAAAAAAGGGTCCCCAACGAACGTACCGTGTGAGAAGAGGTTGGCAAACAGTGTTGCCCCGAATAACGTCCCCCCCCAAAGGATTCACTGCAAAAAAACCATCAAAAAACAGTGAAAAGGCCCATAAAAATGAGGAAACCATTATCTAAGTGGGCCACTAAAGTGGAATAAAAGTCCCATCAAACATTTGGAAAAAGGGGACGAAACTAAACAACGGTTCTAAGTGGGGGGATCTTTGACGTCCCAGAAAGACGAAATTCTAAGCGTCCTAAAATTAGCTTGGAGAGGTTCAAAACAGCCTCCCCGGCACAGTAAAAACTAGGGAAGGATGTGCCGAAAAACAAGGTGATAGTCCGGCAAGGAGGAAAAAGGGGGGGACACTTCGCTTCATAGAAGCGGGGGCGGCCCAATGAAAAGGCCCCTTTTGAAGACAATTCCAGGGGAAAAAAAAAAAAGTTGTCAACGAGGCAAACTGGAGCATGGTTGAGGTGGAGACGGGGGACCCAAAAAATGTTCTGGGGCCAAACCTCCCACCACAAACCGAGCGGCCCAAAATTGTTGGACCCACATGAATTTGTCGGTACCCAGGGCCCCGCCTCTTTAAAAAACATTTAAAAAGGGATCGCTCTCCCTAACTTAAATTCACGGAAAGAAGGGGAACGTCACGTTAACATCCATTCATGTCAATATCATGGCCTACTATGAAAAAATAAGAACCTGTTGGGAGAGGGGGTTGGAACTCCATTGAGTTACTCAACAGGTGGGTGACAGAACCCACAGAAAGGGTGGGTTCTGAAAAGAAGGTCAAAAGAAAAAAAAAAAGGAGGTTTTGGGACAAAAAGGGAAAATTTTAGGGGGGTCGGGGGAAACAAAGGTTTGAGAGTCCTAAAATTGATTTGCAAAAAACGATCGACCCTTTAGTGCGGGAAAGAAACGTGGGGAGGCCCCAAAAAAATAACCTGTTAGGAAAGGGGCGGGGAACTGGGATGTGAGAAAACGAAAAGCGAGCCGGTGAATGTGGGGAAAAAAAAACTCGAAGACAACGTGTTGAATCTGCCCAAACCAGGAAATGGCCTGGAAAAAACAAAGAACAGTGGGGTTAACTAGACGGAGGTCAAAAGTAAAACTGCCCTACTACCGGCCCTGTAAAACACCACCAGTCACGAAAGACCGTCTACTCTGGCCACGCCACGGAAGGTCCTCAAGCCGAAAAAGGGGGAGAAACCGGCGGGGGAAACAGACCCCCGCAAACCGCCCGCCCCAAAAAAGCGGGGGGGGTGGGGACGAAAAACGCCTTTTGGTTTTGGAAAAAAAGACAAAAGGGCAAAAGCCGAACCAAACGGGCTAGAAAAACTCCCCCGGGAACTGCTGACACAAGCAAAAACGCACGGGGGGGTGGGGGAAAGAGCCCCAAACTCCACCCCGGACGGGGGGAAGGGAAAAAATTTGAAAAAAAAAACGGCTTTGGGCTATTTCCGTTCTATAAAGGCACATTGGAAGGGGGGGCCGCCGGGGTTACAAAGCTTCTGTGAGTGAAAGGAAACGAGGGGACACCACCCAACGCCCTGTAAAACCCGTCGGGCGGGCCCACGGGCAAAAAACAAAAGGTGTTTGGGAAGAGTGAAGGACGGCCCGCAGGAAAAAATGAGGAGCTTTCCCACCAGGCTGAATTTTGTCAAACCGAGGATGAACTGGTATAATGGGGAAATCGACGAAACGAAGGACTGAAACGAAAAAAGACACGGGGTTTTGAAGGATCTCCTGTACCGGTGAGTAAACGCAAAAAACGAAGCAAAACACCTCTCCCACAAAAAGCGAAAAAGGTAAAAGAAACACCCAAGCCTTCCGTTCCAACAACCCACCAGGACCGCGGTAAACTAAGCTGACAAACCGCCAACTCCAAAAAACCAACTGTCCCTGGGCCAGTAACCCTCCAGGATAGGCCCCACACCCTTCCGAACCTGGAACCGACAAAAGAGGAACGGTTTTGGTGAAAAAAAACCCGCCAACAAGGAAAAAAAAAATTCCGTTAAAGCCAGCCTAGGGAGAAAAAGAACTTCCCGGAAAAAAAGGCAGGCCCAGGGGCCCTCTGGGAAAAGAAAACAAAGAAAATGGCACTACCATTCCGGCCCCCCCATCAAAGAAAAAACTCCATCCGTACCCGGGGGCGACCTCATAGCCAAAAACCCCCGCACTCCAAAAAAAAAAGTTTATACATGACGACCATAGTGGGCCTCGGAATAACTCTAAAACGAGTGGGAGAAGGGGTGAGGAGGAGCAAGAAGCCCAGACCCGCTACAGTCCAAGGGTTGTCTGACTAGGGAAGCAGGGTAAAGCCCCGAACTCAAGGGAAAGAAGAAAAAAGAAGGCCCCCGCTGATACGGAAGGACAAAAAAATTTTTTGGCGAGACTTCACAGGAACAAAAAAGGGGAAAAACCCAAGTCTCAGCCAGAACCCGCCAGGCGGAAAATCCGTGCTTTGTCGCGGCAGGAAAAAAATTAAAACCAAGGAAAAAAGAAGTTTCAGACCGCCATGGCAAACCAGAAAACAAGCAAATTCTGTTGAGGACCATCAGCCCTGCAAAAAAAAAAAGGGGGGGGGAGGGAAACGAGAGAAGATCAACAAAAACACCGAGGTGATGGGGGTGATAGGTGGGTTTTTGCCCAGCAAGCAGGGCCCGGGAACTGACTCGTTTGCAATTGGTGGTCAGACGTTGGAAAAGAAAAAAGCAAGGAAAATGAAACGCCGCCGGACCCAAGATTGAGGCCCGTGGGGGGGTACAGGGTGGAAAAAGCCAGACCGATTGGGGGTGGCCCATCGGGGTGTAAAGGAAGACGATGAAGACAAAAATCCCGCTGCGAAAATAATCACAACCAGGTTACAAAAGAAAGAATTTAAAGGAAAAAAAACTGACGCCTCTTAGGGGAAAAAAACCTGTCGAAACTCCCAACGAAAGGGAAACAAACCTTTCCTCCAAAGCAGGTTTCGAGAAAAATCCCCCGGCGGTTATCCCCGAAAAACAAAAAAGGAGGGGGTTATTTAGTCAGGGGAAAAAACTGAAAAAAAGGGTGGACTAAGGGAAAACCGGGCCGGTTTTTTTTTCAGGGAAAGTCCAGCCGGGGGAAGGTACATGGCGGCGGGCGGGGGACGGACCCCTTCCCCCGGGGGGGGGTGAGCTTTGGGGGGAAAGGAAAAAACCGTTGGGGACGGGGAAACCAAAAAAACCTTTGTGGGAAGGTGGGAAATGGGGCCCCCCTCCCATCCCTTGCAAGGAAAGGGGGGGAAGTGGGATTTGACCCCAACAACCCAAAGGGCCAACTTAGAAACACCTTATTCCTCCCCGAAGGGTCCATTGGGAACGTTTTATAGTGGACTAGGGACACTGTTTTTTGTTGTTTAAGGATCACGGGGGGGGGAGTTAACTGAAAGGGGAGGTTTTGGGGGAGGAAGCGGTGGGATACGCAAAAGTTTTGAGAGGGAGGGGATCCGGGTGGACCACGCACGGGGGGATTTGAAGAAAAAAAGTAAAGGCGAAAGTCCCAGTCGTCAGAAAGCGCAAAAGGGGCGGGGAGAAAGTTCAAAGCCAACACGCGCACCAGCCCATCGAACAAAAAAAGAAAAAACAAAGGTCAGGGCCCCGGGCCAGCATCCCAGCAAGACCAGCCGCTTCCTCAAAAAACCTCAAAGAAACAGGCAAGAAAAAAAAATCCCCCCGAAGGTTGTTAGGACCGGGAGACACACCGGTTCAAGAAACTCTTGGCACCCGAAGGGGAACAAAACCCCCACTGCCAATGCCGGCCGTGGAACCAAAGAAAGGGGAAATAAAAACCGCACAGCCCCCGTTATCCACATCGGAAAGCTAAGACATGTGCGGGCCCCCGCCTTTGGGAGGCAAGACGGGAAACCAACCTTCTTACTTGGGGGTCAAAATTACCATTAGGGGAGTTGGGGGACCGGAAAACAAACTACCGGGTGTTAGGAAAGGCACCTCAAAAAAAACTGGCTCTTGGGTGGTGAACAAAAGAGTGGGTCCTCAAACGAATAGGCTGACCCGCCCGGATTCGGTGGGGAAAAGAGGATTCCCCCCGCGATCCTCTTACGGCGGGGGGGGACAGGAAATTTCGGCCATAATATGGCACAACAAAAAAAAAGCGACCTATACGAGGAGTCAACCTGTCCGATGATCAGGGGAAGTCGGAAATCCGAATCGCCACAACCGGCAAGTGGTAGGAAATTCAAAATTTTTTTGGGGGGGATAGCGTAAAAACCGAGAAATGTCAGGGGGTTTGGCCCAAAACCATCCAGCTAGCAAAAAACGGCGAGCAAAAAGAAAGAATCCCCCCCCAAGAACGAACAAGCACAACGTAACTTCAAAAGGGAATAAGAAGAAAAAGGCACGAAGGGGCCCGAAATTTTCAAGGACGATTTCAAACCAAAGTGGTGCACAAGAAGAGGTGGGGGATCACGGTTTGTAACCGGTCCACGGGGACAGGGCTCACACAGTGTCCGGAAACGGCTTGAAGCAACCTTGGGAAGGGGGGGGTCGTTCTACGCAAACACGGTGGTCATCAGTTGGGGGAAAACCGGGTCCGAAAGAAGAAAATGGTGGCTGTGAAAGAGGAGGTCCAGTGGTGTCACCTAACCCTTTAAAGCAGCAAGGAAACACAAACCAGAATTCAACCGGAAAATTCCGTGACAAACTAAAAGGGGGACGGCAAAAAATGAATCCCAAAAGGTGCCCCAGGTTAAACTTAAAACAAAAAACGTGGGGAAACACAAGCAATGGCCGGGACTCAGCCGGAAACTCTGGTAAAAAAACCGCAGGATGAAACGGTCCAACGAACGGGGTGGGAAAAAAAAAGAAAATTAACGGAAAACAGGCTCAGGGAAAGACCGTGGGCCACTGAAAAATCCAACATTTTTTCGTCGAAGAAAGTGGCGCAAGAACGCGGGCCCCAGAGTCCCCCCCCCCGAATTGTAAACGCGCGGCCGCGTCACACCCTTTCCCAGAGAAACCGAACGTGACTTCTGGGGGAAAGAGAACATATAATAGTCGGAAAAAAAGGAGGAGGCAAGGACCAATGGGACAGAAACCGTTGAAGTCGTCGTCAAAATGTTGGGCAGGGGAACGCTGGGCCACCTTGTCTTCAAACAAAAAGGTGAGGGGGTGGTCCCGTAAACCCAAAGCCCCGGTGGGGCAGCTTCGCGGGGGGGGAGGATTCAAGTGGAAAAAGGAAGTGTTGAACCGGTCAAGTGCGCACCCCATAAAAATGAAAAAAGCCCTGAACACTTAAAAAGAGGAATGTTGGACGTGCAGTTTACAAAGGGCTCAGGTACGGGAGGTGTCCCCCTAAAAAACCCTCTGGTGGGGGTTCACCTGACCCAGAAAAATGGGGGATTCAGGGATACGAAAAGGCCTAGCCAGATTTGGGTGGACCGGGGGCTTTCCGGGTGGGGACAAAGAGAACGGCGGGTGGAAAGAAAAAAAACGCGGGGCTTAGAGGAAGAAACATCGAAGTGTATTGGGGCCCCTTGTCAACTCAGATGACACTTGTGCAGAGGGCATTGGTGTCCGCGCTGGGGTTTGGTCAAAGGGGATTGGCCCCCAAAGGGGGGGAGGGACGACCTGGGGGACTACCAGCCCATGGAAAAACAGTCCAATTAAGGGAGAAACTACCCGCGGGGAGTGCTACCCGCCAAGGCATTTAGATCACACAACCAGTCCCCGCTGGGGAACAAAAAAGGTGAAAAGTAGAAAGCTTAAGGGCCCACAAAGCCCACCCAAAAAGACAAAGTCCAAAAAACGTCGACCCGGGGCTAAATCCTGGGGGAGTGCCATTGTTCGCTAAAAGCACAGGCAGGGACACCACGCGCACCAACGTCCACAAGTGCTACCAAAAAATGGACTTTACCCTGAATTTGGAAACGACTCAAAAGACCTTTCGGCCAAGGTTCAACGAGGCAAAACCCGTCTCCTTTGGTTGAGGCTTAAGAGGTTACAACGGAGGGGGGCCCGGTAAGTCAAAACGAAAAACAGTGGGATAGCCCTACCGGTCAATTTGTCATGTTCAGGACGGGGAGCGCCAAGGGCCACCCTCGGGGAAAAAACCCTGGAGCAACACCACCAGACGTATGAACAAATCGCTCAACACCAACACCCATGAGTCGGTCTTGAAACCGACTCACCGAGGCAAAGTATGTGGGGGGTGTAGATAAACCGAACGCGGGTTTAACCGGAAAAGGAATTTCATCTTCATGGAAAAACGGGGGGGACCCGAACCGGGAACCCCAGCGGTCGCCCAAGTACAAACAAAAAACGCAACAAGGCGGGCGGCCAAGATCAAAAGTAAACCAAAGGGGAAAAGAATGAAAAACGGAGACCAAGGACAGGAAAAAGGGCCCGGGAAAAACGGGGGGACGGAAGGGGAGGTAAGCGTAAACTGGGTCCCCAAATCACCAGGATTAGAAAGGTGACGTTGTGCGGGCCAAGGAAAGCCAGGGGGGGAAAAGCCGGGAAAACGCCCGGGGGGACACGTGGGGGGTTGAGCGGGGGGGGAAAAAAAAAAAAAAGGTTGAACGTCAAAGACAACGGCCCGGTAAGGGGGATCCTCAGGGAAGTGTTTGACAGGGGGCAGAAAGGGAACAAAGTCATGGAACCGCATCAACTGTCCAAAAAACGCAAAAAAAGACGGAAAAAAAACGGGCCGGACCTATCTAAAAGGGAATACACAATAGTAAAAAAGTTAGAAGAGGCACTCGAAGTTGAGTAAAACAACCGTAGGCACACCTTCTAAGGAATTCACCAAAACCCATAGAACCAAAAAATACATAAAAGAAAAAACTCGGCGGGAAGAACGTTTTAGGGGGGAACAGCCCATATACCGGGACACGTCCCAATTTCAACCCACACATGGCCCTCAGTTGGGAAGTAGGGGGGTTGCCCGCAACTAACCCCGGAGAGGGTTAAAAAAGAAAAAACAGACGAAAACACAGGAGGTGGCCCGGGCCCACAACCAGCCTGTCCCTACCGTGGTAAGGAAAAGGCCCGCAACAGAACAAGGGGAACGAAGACTACCAAAGGCCCCCCCCCCCATACGTAACGGTGGTCAAGTGAAACATACCTTCTACCGGAAAATGAATCTTTGTAAGACCGGACCCAGTCCCCGGTGAAGTAACCGGGGAACTGGAGGGGCCCCCTCTTTGCTTTCCTAAAAACCAAAAAACTTTTGAAGAGCACCCGGGGGCCACGGAAAAGCTGACATCTACCAAACCGTAAATCCGCCCTTAAAAAAGGGAGGGGAAGAAAAAGGAGGGGCAGAATGAGTGGAAAAACGCGGAAACCAGTGATCAAGCTGAAGGTAGCAGTGGTCAACTAGGAAACCTCCGGAACGGGGGAACCAGGCGGGGGGTGGGAAAAAGACTGGACGGTTCGTCCCGCACTCACCCTTGAAAACACTGCGCCCGCGGAAGAGCAAGGGGTGTACCCGGACCAGTCAAGGGGAAGCTGCAGGGGGGCCCCCACCAAAATCCCCTCAAAAGAAGAAAAGAAAGGAAAAAAACCCGAAATGAAAACAAGCCGACGTCCTAACTTGGAAAACTAAAAGCCACTTTGGTGCGAGTAGGGGCGTTTTCAAAAACAGAAACCCCTCCAAGGGGAACCAACTGAGCAGAGCTAAAAGGGACACCGGGCCAGGTAAAATGGAAGGGAAGAAGAATCGTTGGAAACACCAATGGAAGGTACCCCTTTTGAACACGTCGGGAAGTAGCACGGGTGGGGGAACAAACGCCAGCATTGTGGTAAGGTGGACCCCCTTTTCCAGTGCAAGAACCGTGAACTTCAGGCAAGGGAGGGGGAAACACAAGAAAAGACAAAACGGATTCAACCGGGTTACAAAAAAAAGGAATGAACGAAAACGGGGGACGACCCCGGGGGACCACCAGAAACTTGACCCCCGGGGGAGGCCCCCCCCTTGTCCCAGACCCCGCCAGTCGTGGAAAAGTCGACAAAACAACCACAAAGCGGAAAGGGCCGGGCTTTCCTTCCATCAAAAGACAGCGGATCGGGACAGCCACCGACCCCAAAAAAAATCTGTAGCTAGGTTCGACCCCTCAGTGGGGGGGGAAAACCCACCAAAAGCGCACCACCTTTAACCAGAGGGAAGCACCTGGCAAAAAAAAACACCCCACAAAGGAACGGTCCACCCCTAGGTCCCCATTGACCCAATTGAAAAAGTTTGGGTGGGGGGGAAAGACACCAAAAAGGCGAACACTTTGGACACAACAGGACACGCCGGCGGAAGTTGATGTCGGAATGTGCAGGCTAGCAAAGGGGCGTCGTCAATCAGGGTCCATCGGGTTTACAGAGGAAATACCGAAGGGGTGGGTTTGACCTATTGGTTTGAAATGAAAACACCGCTGGCCGGGTCCGGCAGGGGTACTCAACGTCAAGCAAAAACTCCGGGAAGAAAGGGGCCAGGACCGGAAAAAAAAAGGGGCATTCCCGGGGTGGAAATGACAAAAGGCCAGGAACAACAAGCCCCTACCGGGGCTTCCGCCCCCGCCAAATCCCCGTTCAGGAGCGCCGAGGCAAAACCGGAAGGAAGCGAACCAGATCCCAACTCCTCTCAAGAAACTGGAAACACCCGCACAAACGGGACCCAAACCGCAAGCCCGACTCCCCAACACAGCCCCTCTTCCAGGGCCACCCCAACGCCGTGCCGAGACAAAAAAAGGTTTAAGGGAACCGAAACCAGAAATCGTCGCCCCCTCCTTCCTAACATTAGAACGGCGGGGTGACCACGCAAACGAACAATTCTTAAAGCAGAAAAATGGCAGCCCCCACCCAGTAAAACTGACGGCCCTTGACTGAAAAGGGCCAGGTTAAGAAACCCAAGTACACCGAACAAAGACCCACCTCCTTGGGTGAAAGTACGGGGACGTACCAGAAAAACCCCAAGCGGACCAAAAGGCGGAATCCCAAAACCCCGGAACGGCAAGCAAGAAAGTTTGAGAAGAAAAAAAAAAAAACTGGTGGAAACCAATCCGAACCTGGAAAAAAGGAAAAAGAGGGGAGAAGTGCAGGGAGGAAGGAAAGGCCTCACCCAAATTTTTCCTAAAGGAGGGGGAGCGGGGGGTGGCCCCGGGGCACCGAAGCAGACGTCTCCGAGGACTTAATCACGGCCGGGAAAACAGCAGGCCAACAATCAAAAGTCCGTGTGGGAGGGAGTTAAAAAAAAAAAGGGGCATAAGAAATTAACGGGAAAAGCGTCGATTCTTTCCTGAAACCAAGAGAAAACAAAAAATTCCGATTGGGGGCCACAGACCGCCTTTGGGCAAAAAGATAAAAAAGAACACCGGTCGGGATGGCCCCAAGGGCAACAAAACAGGAGATAAAGAGGGACCACTAAAAAAAACAGAAGGTGGAATTGGTTATAACAAAATGGTTGTTGTCAAGAAAAGTGGAAACTGCTCGTTAAGGGCACAAAACAAGAAAAGTGTGTGCCGATGCGCGAAAAAACCATCCCTAAGGAACGACGAAGGGGGAACAAAAGATGTAATGAAATGCCCCAAGGGGTGGGGTTCAATAAAAAAAATATTCCCGGGCATGGGGGGTGTAAAGCAAAGAAACAAACGAATCCATCTCCTCCGATTCAAGGCCCCACCCCTGGAACCCAGAAGCCGACACCAGGAAAGAACTCACCTTTTAAGGAACCTTCGTTGCGCAGATTCCCAGCAACAGTCAAATAAAAAGAACGTTTTCTCCTCCGAGGGTCCAACAAAAGGGGTGAACGTTCCATGAAAACCAACAATGGGGTACAGGAAAGGGGCCTAGTGCCTTTGAGGTCGGACCAAAGGGAGAAGGGAAAAGGGGGCAAGCCCCGGTACCACCTTCGGATGGTGGTGTCGGGGAAAACCGAACAAGGTTTCAAGGAGTCGCACCCCTGGCAGAAAAAAGCACTTCCAAGGAGGGCTGGCGCAGAAAAAAAGGAGGAAAAAAGAGGGTGTATAATGTTTTTTTCCGTGGGGGCCACAAAAAGCCCGGGAGTCGTCTGGAACCTTCAATCACGGAGCCGACCCAAGGAGGGGAACCAAAACAAACGGGGCCGGAAGGGTTTGGTAGCGCACGGCAAAAAAAAATTTGATCTTTGTGGGGAAACCGGGAGGGTGGGAAGGTACCGCGGGTTTTTGGGTGCCTGGCGGGGGGGGGGAGATAAAGACCCGGGTGCCCCAGCAAGGGGGGGAGGGCACTTGTGGCTCTTGGGGTAAAGCCAGAGTGGAGCAAGACCGAAACTTCTTCGAAGGGAATGGCGGCAAAGCAAGGGCGTTGGGTATCCAGTTCTTTGAAGAGTGACAACAAACAAAGGGAGAAACCCCCTCTTTCAAACCAACCGTAAAAGAAGGAAAACCCGGGCAACAAAACGAAAACGAAGAACTCCGTTTAAGCCTAATCACGCCACTAAACAACGGGACCACCCCCAGAACCCGAACCTACACCCCCCAAAGTGTTGAACTCGTTACCCAACGACCCCTTTGAAAGACACCGCGTGGGATTTGAAAAACGCACGTCCCACCACCAAAAAGACCCATGGGCCAAAAAAAAAAGGGAAAAATATGCCCTTCCATCCTACCGTGACGACCCGGTGCAAGGGCCCCGGAAATTTTAATAAAAGGCAGGCACAACCAAACCAACATGCATTGGCCGCAGAGCTTTGGGGCGTCCGGGAAGTGGGGTCCCTAAGAAAAATGGGAGAGGCACGGCTGGGGGGGGTGTTTTGAACCCAGCATTGAAAAAAAAGGAGCACAGGTTAAAAACAAGGTTGATTGGTCTTATCCAAACTCTCATAAGAAAATCGGAGCTGTTCTGTCCTACGTACAATTCAACCGAAGGGGTTTGTCCCGCTAGACAAAAACCATCAACTATTCGTCTACCAGAAATTGACCTTATTCCCGGGTCAAGGGGGATAAAGGAGAGGAGGTGGGGGGAACGGTAAAAATGGTAGGGGGTGGTAGAGGGGGTGAAAAGAATTAAGGGAGGTTGGGGGGGGCAAGTAACTGGGGAAGGGGTGGGAAAAGAGGGGAAATGGGGCGGAGGAGAAAGTGGGGTGGGGGGGATAGAGGTAAGAACCAGGGGAGGAAAGGGGGGGTAAAGTTGATTGAAAGGTTAGAGGGGGGGAGGAAGGTGGGGAAGGGGGGTAGTTGAGGGAAAGGGGAGAGGAGAGTAAGGGCGGGGGGATAAAAGTGCTGGGTTGGGGATCGAGGGAAGGAGGATGAAAAGGTGGGACGAGGGGACATGATAGCGGGGGGGGAAAGGGGTGGGTGGGAAGGATGGGGGCTGGGGACAGGTGGGAGGGAGTTGAAGGGGGAGGTTGGTAGATGGCGGGAGTGAGGGACGGTGAAGGGAAGATGAAAAAGTGGGGGTGATGGGGGGGAAGGGGGGTTTGGGGGAGGTCCGAACAAGGGGCGGGTTAAAAGGGGGGGGCGGTAGAAGGGAGGACAGAGAAGAAAAAAGGGAGGGAGGGGAGGGGGGGAGGAAGGGGAGGGGAAGGGGGAGAGAGGAAGAGGGAAGAAAGAGAAAGGGGGGGGGAGGCCGGTAGAAGGGGGGGGAGGTAGAAGGATAGGGGGTGCGAAGGAATTATAATGTTGAGGGAGATGGGATGAGGGGGTCGGAGAAATCTGTGGCGAGTGGGGTAAGAGGGGGACGAGGGGCGAGATATGTAGAGGGAGCGGGTTAGAGAGGCTCGAGAGGAGGGGGAGATAGAGGGGGATGAGAGGGGAGGATGGGGCGGGGTGGTTGGAGAGTTGGGAAAACGGATGCTGTAGTACTGTACGGGGGTGAAGAGGCAAAGCGGGAGGGGATAATGCGCGGGAGGGTAGAGGGTGTGGAGCGACGGTGGAGCAATGGGTATTGGACAAGGCGAGAGGAGGGGGGGGATAGGGGATGGAGATGAAGGGTTGAGGGGTGGAGTAGGGGGAAGGTGGAGAAAAGGGAGGAAGGGTAGCACAAGAAGAGAGGGTAGAGAGAAGAGGGGGGCGGGAGGAAAAACAGCGGGCGGCAGTAGGGAGGTAGGGATAGAGGCAGAGAACATATGGGTGGAGGAGGTGAGAGAAGAGAAAGAAGAGGAAATGGGGGTTGGATGGCGAGAGGAGAACTGGTGATGGGGGAATGAAGAAGGAGGGGAGAAGAGAATGGATGAAGTGACGGTGGGGGGTTTCGGCAAGAGAACGCGAGTAGTTCCAGGGGCCAACGGCCACACACGTGAAGGAGGCAAATTTAAAATGGGGGGGAAGGACTTTTAAAAAAAAGGAGGGGGAAAAGTCTTTCCCAGTGTGTGGGACCCAAAAAACCGAAAGAAGGGGCTAGCAAAAAAAAGAAAAAGAAGGCTTCAAGGCTGGACAGGGCCCAACAGACTTCCTACACTTCCAAACAAAAAACGAAATTAGGAAAAAAAGTGAAAACGAAGAAAAGTGGGCAAGATCCTTCCGTTCAAGGTCCAAAAGGTTGACCTGTAAAGGGGGGGGAAATAAAGTGCTGAAAAACTTGTGGGGCCCGACAACATGTTTGGAAGTGGTGGGAAAACGACGTAACAAAGGCAAATTTTCAACCAAAAACCAGGAGGACGTAGCAAACGGTTGGGCACCAAAATGTTTAATAGGAACCCCCGGCGCAATGAAAAACAAACTTCTGGATCAAAAAAAAAAAAGAGATTCCAGTCACTTTAACAAAACGTGAAAAAGGGTGGATTCAATAAAGCAGGGGAGAAAAAAAAGGAACCGCTTCGAAGACGGTGTGACCAAAAAAAAGGAAACCAAGCATACTAGTTTTGGAACCAAAAAAGCCTTAGGGTGAAAAACCGGCGTCCCCGACTTGGGTAACCATTTCTCCTCAAAATTGAGGAGCTCACGCCCCCAAGTTGTGACAAAAAGTATAGCCCGTGGGACTCAGTACAAAAGACTGAACTTGCCGAAAGCACCCAGTAGGTCGCTGAGCGCCCGTGCCAAGAAACAGGGAAAAAGGGAGTCAACGAAAAACCAGAGGGCGCGGTTCGCAAAAGAACGGCAGGAGGCTAGGGCCGCGAGAAAAGGTCCACGAAACGGGAAATGGCCCTTGGGGGAAAAGGGGGGTCCTCCCAATCCGGGACAGTCCCCCAGAAATGTTTTAAGGGGGGGGGGGGAAAACTGGAAACACCCGCCCGTACCGAGATCCGTGGAAAGTGCTAAAATCAATGAGGGGTCTTGACCGTGTTGGGGGAAATTTTAAAAAAACAAAAAAGTAAACAGTTAGGTGTGGACAGCCCTCAGGTTTTCAAGAAAGTTAGTTAAATCCAGGAGCCGGTCGGTTGAATTGCAAAGACAGGAAAAAATTGAGGGTTTTCTTACAATACATGGAAAAATAAAAACCCCGTACTTGCACAAGTCATTGTTCAACAAAAGTTGGGAAAAAAATTGCTTTATAAAAGTAAAATCACAAACAAGACAAATTAACATTCCCTAATGGGGAATATAGGGTTTCTCCCTAAATAGGGGTGACACCGTTTCGTCAACCCGGATGTTAGCCGAAAGGGGGGAAAGAAATACATCGGGAATTCCCTCAAACAGTATCCCGGGGGACGGGAGCAACCAAAAAACCGTGGCACCGCAGGTTTCAGGAAGAGGGAATTGTTTGGTCAGGTGGTGGGGGGCCACACGGATAAACTTTGTCACAACCCGGTGCCCGTACCCAAGGGGAAAAAACTCAAACAGCAAAAGGATGCAGGAAACTCCACGCCACTGTGGGGAGTTACACTAGCTTGGGTGGTTGGACCATCAACAACAACAAAAGGAGTCGCCGGAGTGTAACAGCGACTCTAGTTACACTTTACCATTAACCACACCAGTTTCAAACATGTAACCTTAGCGACTATTGTACCCCAGTTTGAGTTAACCCGTCCTATCCACGGAAAGGGGAACCAGGTTGGAAAAAAACACCTGCGTGTCAACCAAAGCCCATCGGGGGCGCCTTTCTGGAAGCGGAGACCACAGTAGGCAAAGGGGGGTACAGGAACAAAAAATTCTTCCGGCCGCCACCAAAACAGAATGTGAGGCGCGAATGGTGACGCAATGGCCAAATCGTAAGGGGGTCCAAAAGGGTCAAACTGTTTTTCCGTCAATTAAAATACCGGGTAAACACGGGGAGGAATAGCCCAACCA
>Ga0179593_1667902_pt1 | contig 22036 bp, 32 predicted proteins | sample CZODoug2_1_08_16_FD_185931 | JGI IMG/M metagenome (GOLD analysis project Ga0179593, IMG submission 185931) | Vadose zone soil fungal communities from Angelo Coast Range Reserve, California, USA - CZODoug2_1_08_16fungal (PacBio error correction) | ecosystem: Environmental > Terrestrial > Soil >...
TTGAGAAACAGTGAAGGCAAAAGGGACAGGGTGGGTGGGGGGGGAACGAGATCAGGCGATTCTGGAAAATAGGCGGAGCGTCGAGAGACAACGACCCAGGTAAAGAAATAAACTGCAAAACGGGAGGCGGGAAGGGGTAAAAAGGGGCGGCGGCGACTTGATGGAAAAGAAACTACTAAAAACTGCTTTTCAAAGGGGAAGGAGGGGGAAATTGAGGCCAATAATAAACGGGGAACTTCAAATAAAAAATTTGCAGCTCCAACAGAAGAAAAGAAGAGGGGACCCGATATACGAACGGAGGGTCGGGGGGAAGAAGAACAAAGGAAAAAGGATGCGGCCTAATAGAAGGCTGTCAATGGAAAGGGGCGTTAGGAGAAGGGGGGGGTCCAAGCAGCTTTTGCTTCAAAGGACCAGGCACGGGGAGATGAGGTCACCCCTGGACCCGTCCGCATTGGGCGAGGGCGGCTTCCAAACGAAAAGAAGAGTAAACGGAGGGAAAGGGGAAAGAGTCCACGCCTCGACAGCCCGGTTGATCGACCGCCGGAAGAAGGCTCAGCCGGAACGGGAGGAAAAGGGAACCGACAGTGATGAAAAGGGGGGGTAGCCAGGAGGGTGGGCATGTAAAGAAAAAAGGCTCAGGATTATAGAAGACGTGGACTGCGGCTGCACGGAGAGGGGGGGGGGAGAGTGTCAAATCTCGACAGCCAAAAGGGGAGGGGGATGGGAAGATAGACTGCAACGGAAAAAAGCAGATTTTGGAAAAAGAGGAGCATGACTGTAGAACAGCAGGATCGTGGGGACCGAGGGAAAAGGAGATATGGGAGGGGGGACAAGTCTTTTCTGATCAGAAGGCGGGGGACCGAGAAGAAGGTGACATCTAAGAAAGATTGTAGTCGAAAAGTAGAATTCAAATAAGGGTCTTCGAGATGGGGGGGGGGAAGGCTTCTTTGCCAGGATTTAAAATCGTAACGGCCATCGCGGGGAAGAAGTTGCCACGTTTGACGTCAGCGAAGGGGTGGGGGGGACACAGACGGGGAGAGGGTGCAACGATGCAAGGAGTTTTTCGGAAAAGTTGGCCGGGGAGGGGGAAACCCGGCGAGCGTCGTGCCAAGGGAAACAATTTTGGGGGGAAAAAAGAAGTGAATCGTTCACTCTTGCAGAAGGGAAGGGTGGGACATACATGGCTACAAAACGGACTTTCGACGGGAAAGACAGCGCGTTCCTTTCGCCGCCGAGGGAGACGGGCAAAAAAAAGAAAGTGTAAATTGGGAGGAAATAAAGAGCACGCGGCGTCGAACGGACGTCCGCGGGGAGTAGAGGGGAAATCCGAAACGATAGGCACATCATGAAGAAAAGGGAGCATGCAAACAGAAAGGGACGAGTTCATTGGGGGGGAGAAAAAGACACATCCATTCGGGGACTGCCCCAAAAAACGAGAAGGGCGCGACCACCGCGTATCAGAAGGGCTGTAACAGAAGGAAAAAGAATCATCGTGAAAAAAGGGAAAACGATTATGCAAATGGGGGGGTATCTTGAGAGGGGGGGAAGAGAGCGTTTGCCATACGGGAGGGGATATTAAAAGGAAAGGAAAAAAGGACGGGTTATAACAGAGAAAAGTTTCTCAGGAAGGCGATATTGAATGGAGAAGGGGGAAAGAAGCGTCGATGCACTACTCAGGGGGCAGAAAAATGTTTGAGGGGTAGACAGATGAAATAACCCCTCAAATAAGAAAAAGGAAAGGAGTCGTTATACATGTCGCATAACAAGAGAGGGGAGTGGTAAGTGCTGGAATTCACAAAAAAAGAACACTTATCCGAGAAGAGATCCAAAAACCGTAAGAAACCGTAAGTGAGAAAAAATTCATTGGGGGGGGAAGAGGGGAAGAGTTTCCCCTCTCAACAAGGACATTCACTGACGAAGCAGAGAAAGACGAAAACCGTGCCACCGGGAAGAACAAAGTCAGGGTACGTGGAAAAGGGGGGGGGATGACGGGAAAAGCGCTTTAGCCAACCGTCTAAAGGGGAGGGGCGAACTTGGGAAATTCGAAAAAAGAAAAAGAAAAGGGGGGGAAATATGATGCCAGCCGTGGCATTGGGGAAAAAGAAGGGGAGGGAGAAAAAAGTTCCATTAGCAAAGGAAGAGAGAAGAGGAGGAAGAATTTGACTGCCTGGAAGGGGGTTCCATTTGAAAAAAAAAGAATCTCTCTCAAACAAGATAGAAGATATAAAGGGGGGGTTTGGAAAAAAACAAAAGAGTGGGAGTCCGTCATGCCAAGGTCAAGAAGGAAATGCCGGCTACCGATAACTTTGAACGGGGCCAAGGACCGCTGAAAAAGAAAAAAGGAACTGGCTGCGAAATAGAAAAGGGGAAGGGTCGTGCGGCGACTTCCCAGGGGAGGAAACAACTAGTTCATGGAGAGGGACTCCGCTCTTCCTTAACACAGAACGTCTTTGGAAGGGGGTAAAAGGGGGGATTACGGCAGAGGAAGGGGGAAAGAAGGACACATTCATCGCTGCTGAGGTACCTTCGGCAACAAGAAATTGAAAAAAAAAACCGTCATCAACGTCGGGGGAAAAAAGAACGGGAGAAAGGGTGCATGAACCCGGGTGAAGGGAAAAAGGCCTTCTAATGCGCCATTGCTTGCTCAAGAGGGAGAAAGGTATTGGGGAAGGGGGGAGGGACTAAGGTATAGGGTAGGGGGGGCAGGAAACTAGCCGAAAGAAAAATTCTTGATAACAAAGATCAAAAAGGGGACCAAGAGAAGGCAGCTACTTTCTAGTGAAACACATGCAAGGGGGGAAGGAAGGCATGCGGAGGTGCTAATTTCTCACAAGGACCGCCGCGAAAAGGAAAGGATAAAAAATATTTCTCCGGAAAAAAGGTACCCGGTCCGTCCGAGAGAATGACGGAAAGGGGAAAACTATTCGTAGGAAGGGGGGGAAAAGTCCGATCTTTATCGGACGAAGGAGTTTTTGTGCAGAGAAGGGGGGAATGGCTGTGGGGCAGAGTGAGGCCCACGGGAGGGGCCGCAGAGTCCGAAGGGAAGAAAAAAGAACATTTCTGCCCATTATGGGGGGGGGATGAGGGGGGGGACTCGCGGCTGGACCGAGAGAACGCCGAAAAGGGCTCCTATTACGGGGGGAAAAACAATCCTAGAGTCAATAGAGAAAAAAAGAGAATTCCGAAAGTAACTGGGGAGACGAGGGAGAGAGCTATCACTGGAGGGAATTACTTTGGGTCGAGGGACACACGTTGAAGAGGACGGGGAGAGGAGAAGGGAAATCTTTGATCAAAGGAGACCCAAGTCTCGGGAGAGGGGGGGAAGAGGGGCATCTTTCGAATCAGACGTGGAACAGAAAAAAAAAAAACAAAAATGAAAGAAAGAAAGTCACTTGAACTCTTGCAAGGGAAGAGCGACCATCCGTCACATCTGAACGTCAACCGGTGGAATAGAGACAATCTTGTGAGGAGAAGCGTCTCTCTTCAAAAGAAGGTTCAAGCAGGAGGAAAAAAGGGAAAGGTTGCCGATCAAAATCTCCGAGAGCAAAAAGGGGGGGAATCTTCGTGAGGGGGGAAACGACGCTTTCTCATGAAAAGAAGGCTCTATGAAGAAGTCGTTGTACGAAAGAGAGGAGGACGGCATGGGGGGAAAGAGAACGGGGGAAAAAAAGAGAGGGGGACATTTGATTCCTGCGCAGAGGAGAATACGTCGGGCGCAGAAAGAAGGGTGCAAGATAGAAAAAGGAAGGACCAACCCGAGATGCCCCGCACAGCTCGGATAATTCCTTGAAATCTCGCGAGGGAGGGGGCGAACCCTGCCCTTGAAGCGGCGAGACTAGAAAAGGGCGGATTATGGGGGAAGAAAAGCGGAACGTCTACACCGGGAAAAAAAAGGGACGCCTCGTGGCGACGAAGAAGGGAAAGATAAGCGTCCATTGTGCGTAGGAAGCACGTCAACAAAAAGGGTAAAAGGGTGGGGGCAATCCCACCTCGATGGAGGGGGAAAAAAATTATGCACGCTGAAATTCCCAGCATCGAAGGGAAGTACAGGGAGATGAGAGAGGGGGGGCGGGTACAGCGGCGGAGAGAGGGGCTAGTGCCCTTCAACAGGTTAAATCACCATCGACAGGAAAAGGAAGGGGAGGCCACATAAACAAATAAAAGAGGGGCAAACGACAGATAAGGGAGTATCTTTGTCGGGGTAGAAGAAAAAGCGAGTGCTTTACCAATGATCAAGGGGGGTGCTAAAATAAAGGGACGGGGATTCATGCAAGGCCTCCGGAGAGCACAAGGTGATAGGGCATAGGGGACGAAATAAAAGAGATATGCGGGGGGCGAATGGCGTCTATCTTTCTCATAGGGGGAAGGGAACTTTCTCTCAGGAAAAGAGAAATCTTGGAAACAGAGGAATACGGCTAAAAAAAAGACAAAACAGAGGCGAGGTTATAAGAAACCATGAAGGAGAGAAGGGAAAATCGCGGGCTGCGCCTTCCAAAAATGGGGGAACATCCGGTCGGAGCGGGAGGAAAAAAGCACCGAGGACGATTATTCGTCAAACGAAAGAAAAGGCGAAATCTATGGTGAAGAAGAAAAAAGAGGGGCATCACACACTGTCCGCGGACCAAGAAGAGGGGGACCCCTGCGCTCGATGTCCGCGTGCTCCACAGGGCAATATTGTTGAAAGGGGGGTCGCCAAGCCTCACATAGGTACCAGGACGGATTCTTGGCGGAGATGGGAGAAACATGCAAGTGGGAGAAAGAGGGAGAGGGGAAACAGTGGGCCAGGCTCAAAAGTCTACCGATAGCAAGAACTCGGAAGAAAGGGGGCGTCATGCTAGATAGGCAAACACGGTAAGGTAAGAGGGGAAGCTCTCTGCCGAGGAAAGTGAACTAGTAAAAAGAGGATCATTCGAAGACCTTTGTAGAAAGGGATGAGATACTGCGCGAACAGAAGAAGGAAACATAACGGGTGAGCCTACTACCACCTACGCAGGATGTCCAAGAGTCGTGCAAGTGTCCTATGGGGGGGTGCGAGGGAAGCAGGAAAAAAAGTCTCGATTCCACAAGAGAACAGATATCATGACAGAAGTTAAAATGGCGCTGGGGGAGAGGAAATATCGAACACGCACATCGTCAAAGGAAAAAGATGAGGGGGAAAGGAGGTACTCAATCAACACAAAAAGAAGTAAATGACATGAGAGATGCCGCAGCGGGGAATGAATGGCAGGGATCGCAGGAAAAAAAGGAAGAAGTCTTAAGGACGAAAGAAGAAGAACCCTGGATGGGAAAAGTCTGCACTTGACAGGGGAGAAGAGGAGGGGACATATGCATCGCACATAGGTGGGGACAAGGGATGACCCGAGGGAAGATATAAAAAGAGGGAAGGGCGAAAAAACCCAACCTTTTGAGAACCTGCTCTCCGGAATTGAGGGGGGGGGAAAGGGGTCTTCTCGCGTTTCCAAAAAGCGGGAAACCGACAGACGGGAAAGAGAGGAAAGGGGGACTTGTCGGGGGAGAGGGTTGCTGTGCGAGCTGATGGGTCTTATGTCGGCGCGACCACGAGTTTGGCCCCTTACCTGGGAGGGGAAACGGGAAAGCTTAGAAAAGGGAAGAGGAGTCGGCAATAGAGAGGGAAGGGGGAGACAAGCAGATCTTGAACGACATCTGTCGACGCCGGCAAGGGGAGGGAGAGAGGAGGCCAACCCCCAAAAAAAGACGAGAATATCATATAATCAATGGAGGGGAGACCAAAAGGAGATGTGAAGTGCTCGGGCTGTTAGGACAGGGAGAAGGGCCGCACATCCAAATCACAAGTGGGGTCGATCAAGGATGTACACCGTCCTCTGCGGACAAGAGAAAGCTAGAACTAAGGTACGCGAGTTGGGGATAAAATCGAGGAACAAAGGAGCTTTCCGAAACGAAAGACAGGATCAACGCTCATTAGACAAATAGGTATAGCAGGGGGGAAGATGTCTGATCTGCAAGAAACAAGGAATCCCCTCAAGCCCTAACAAACAGGGGAAAAAAAAAAGTCTGAGGGGTGTGGAATAACGTCATGGAACATAATGGGAAGTGTCTGTGGCGAGAATTGGCGTCACATTACATGTTGATTTCGGAGAAGGGAACAAATGGTCTCCTAAGAAAGTAAATGTAACCGAACAAATGTTTTGGGAAGGGAGGGGGCGTTGGCACTCGTGCCGACGCGCGCCAAAGATAAGCAAAAATTGTGCGGACAAAGGCATACCGCTGCCGAGGAGGCGGCAGAGGTACCGGGCTCGCAAGGAAACAAAAGGGCGAAGTGTCAAACACCGAATGTGGCACATGGGGTCGCCGCCTAGTCAACAGGGATGACCAGCAGAGAGAGAAGTAGTCTGGGGAAAGAAACGGGGAGGGCGAGGGGGGGAATGAAAGGGAGAAAAGCCTCCGGAAAAGTAGGGGGGGAAAGAGCAGGCGCCTGACCAGCCGGTTAGAAACCACACGGGGGTAAGGGAAGGAAGATGACGGGAAAAAAAAACATGAAGAAGAGTCGAATGGGGAAAGGAGAGTCAGATCTTGGTTCCGGGGGAGGGGGCGGTAGGCAGGAAACCAAGCCCGATCGTCAGAGAGAGCGTATTGACAAAAAAGAATTTTGTGAATTAACAGCGAGAGGGGAAACGTGTACTGGTGGGATGCCTAGATAGGCGGAGAGAAGAAGAAGGAGAAGGCTGACAATCTGCAGCCACCATAAAGAGAGGTCCCGTCTGTCGTCCGCGAGGATAAAAAAAGGAAAGGGAACGCCCACATGTTCTGAGCGGGAAAGTTTACTTCCTACCACACATAGGGGGCAAAAAAGACAGAAGTCAGGGAGTCACGAAAACGTTCCTGGGAATCATATTGCGGTGAAAAAAGGGGAAGAAAGGAGAAAGAATTAAGGTTCTTGAAAAGTACAATAACCAATCTCGGTAAAAACAAGAATCGTCACGTGGGAAAAATCAAGACGACTCCAAGCCGGAAAATACGCCCAGAAAACATGGGGGGGGGGGGGGGGGGGGGGGGGATGTGAAATTGGGGGGGAGAGGAAGGACACACTACAGTTGCTCGCTGGAGCACACGGGGGATAGATGACTCGGGGAGGCATCGTCTATATGATGTCCAGTGGGGGAGCTGGGTGAAACTCTGAAGGGGCATCGATCTGGTGAAGCTCTACTCTTGATGAAGGGTACGATGCCTCTGCTGAGCCAAAAAAGTGGGGGGAGCTAGTCGCCCGATGCACATACGCCAAGGGGGGAGTAAAAGGGTCGCCCTTCGCTGGGAATGACCCGTTGATCTGTCAAAGGGGAAAGGAGGGCTGCAGGTCCGACAGGAAAGAAATGCCAATCGTAGAAAGAAAAGGGAGGCTATTCTGAAGAAAACAGAACCCGTATGGGTTCAGAAAAAGAAACGACGACACCAGGCGCGCCCTCGATCGGCGGCGTAAAAGAACGAGAAGTCGCTAAAGAAAACAGAAAGGGAAAGAAGGGGTTTCTCGGAGGAGCCGCAGCGGCGGAGAGGAGAACCGCAGTATCGGCATTGGAGGACGTCACAAGATACAATGTCAAGAAAGCTGCATACCGACAACGAGGAATTAAATTTCATTGCACTCCGACTCATGTATGGCAGGGGGAAAAAAGAGGGGCCTGTCTGTGCTACTCAAGCACGCATGCGGTTTTCCGCCGTAAGAAGTGATGAATGGAGGGCAACATGGGATTGGAAGGGGACTAGGGGGACGCTCGAGAGAGGGAAAAACGGCCACTGTTAAAAAAAGTGTGATAGGCGAGGGCGGGGGTGGCCCTCCATATGGGGGGGGTCATCTCAGATGAAGTGGAGTGGGCAGCGGTATAGATATTAATGGAGGGAAGTAAGAGCCGTTTAAAAAAGGTGGGGTGGGGGGGGCTCAAACTAAAAGGGGGGAGGGGGGATCTCGAAGGGGGCAGTGTCATAGGAATACTCCAATCTGCAAAAAGGAAGAACGGTACGGGTATCCAAGGGGGAATTCGAAGGGGGGGGGGGGCGGATGTTACAAAAGAATAACCGATCGCGCTCTGCAAAACAATCCATAGGAACACCCGTTGCAGGCGAGCCAAAAAATTGCGATAAATTGTGGGGGGCGCGTTGACAAAATGAGGGATACGAGTGCACACATTGAAAAGGGTGACGGCCGCGTCATCCTAACCGTAAGGAGCTACACCGAAGTGGGAAAGTGTGATCGCCACTGGTGTTCGGAAAAAGAAGCCACAACACGTCACCTCGAGAGCAAAAAAGGAAGAGGGAAAAAACTACGCCATGTCGGCAGGGGAGGGGAAAACACTGTGTGTAGCCGTCAAACACCGCGAATAAGCCAACCTTGTACCACGGAAGGTAAGTCCGAGGAGCCGAAGATTGCAGGGGGGGCAGCCATTTGGGGGGAAAAGTCTTTTTGATAGAGAGAAAAAACAAAAACGAAGGGAGGATGGCGCTCAAAGGAGAATTCTTCGTTTTTCAACAATGGCAAAAGTCTAAGGAGTGGGCGTTTCTTGAGGCGCAGAAAGGAAAAAAAAAGCTTATCTTCCTAAAATTGTGGAAGTACGGAAGGGAAAAGGTGACCTTCGGGGAAGAGATGTGGCGGGAAGAAAAAAAGAAGCTGGTCTGAATTAGTGAGAGGCGCCTTCAAGGGGGGGGATGAAATGGGCGATACAACTATTTCCTTTGAGAAGGTGAACACCAGGTCCGATCAACAACAGTACCTGTCGGGGCACTTCGGGAGGGTGGGAAAGTGTGCTAGTTAAGAAGGGGAGAGGGAGGGACATGCATAGGAGAGGGGGAGAGGGTGACTCTGCTTACGGGAAATTGGGGGGGGGGGCGGGAGGCAATCAACGTCGTGTGAAAAGAAAGGGGGCACGGGGGGGAACCAGGGGAGAATTCCACCTGTAACATCAGAAGGAAGATCCCTTTTGCTGGAGAAGGGGGTAGGTATTTGCTTTAGGTCTGAGTAATTGGGGAGGTAGAGAGAAACTAACCGGAGAAAAAAAGGGATCGTGAATGGGGGGGGGAGGGAAGCACTCCGCGCTTAATGGGGAAGAAATGCACTTCTATCGGAGGGGAAAACATTAATCTGCGCGAAACTGGGTGAACACTGGGGGGGACCGGCACGTCCTCCACGTGGTGCGGGGGGCACGGGAAGGGGGAAAAAGGGGGGGGGTCTCCGCAGGCTGGCAAAGAGGGGAGGGGGGGGAGTGGGGTGCGCCTTGAAATACACTTTGCTAAGAGGAGGGGGGGGAACGATGCCGTCGGCAAGAATGCTGAGGTGTGGAGCGGGAGGGGGGGGGTTGGGCAGACGGAGAAAAAAGAGGGATTATGGGGATGGTGGCCGCGCGCAAAAGCGGCGGGGGTTTGCAACCGAAGGAAGCCAGAAAGAGAAACAAAAAAAGGGTGTGCCTGGGAAAGTGCGAGAAAAGACGTCCGAAGCGGCGCGCCGCGGAAAAGCGGAGGGCTGAGGGCACGGGAGAGGCTTCATATTAGGCAAAAGGACATCGTCTTGACCAGTCTCTGTTGACTATCACGGGAAGAAGAAGGTGAAGTTTGTAGATGGAAAGCAAGGGAAGGGGGGAAAACTGACGTTATCTGTGGAAGAAAGGGCAGGGGGGGGAAAAATGCAGGAGGAAGGCGTCAATCTTGCGGGAAGGAACATCAAGTCAGATAAAAAAAGGCGGAGATCAGGGAAAACCAAAGGAAAAAGAGAGACGAATATCTCGACTGGGGACAAATCTCTGAAACAGGGAGGGAGTTTCTGTTAGGGGAAGGGGGGGGGGATCTTCAACCGGTCAAACAAAGAAGAAGGGAATGAAAGGAAAAAGGTGGCCTGTCAAGGCAACTCGAAAAAAGATAAAGAAAGGAAAGAACTCGAGGGAAAAGGGTCCAAACTCTGACAAAATCCTCTGACGCCGAGGGGCATCAGAAAATGGGTGGTGGAAAGAAGGAAAATCGCATGGAGAGGCACCCGCCTTCGAAGGATAAAAAAGAAAAGGGCACTACGGGGAGGGGGGCCGCTACCCCCAAGTTATCAGAAAGGAGAAACCAACATAAAGGGGGACAGAAAAGGGAAATCGTTCCGAGACCCGGGGAATCTGGGGGTCGGCCGGTCGGGGCCCTTTAAAGACCCAAGCATCTCTGGCCGGGAAGGGGGCCCGGGAGGAGTCGACGTCAAAACCAGGGGGGAAAGAGCGCCAAAAAAGTGAACAGAGGGGAAAAACCAAGAGAAACGAGAGGGGAAGGGGCCCTCCAATTATAATAAAATCTTCGGGGGGGGGGAGCGTCTAATCCATGTTCATAGATGGGGAAGCACCAAAGCTCTATTATGAGCAGAGGGCTAGGAGAGAATCTAGGGGAAAAAAGGACGTTCTTGCTGTGTGGGGAAACCCTCTTCTGCGGAAAAGATTCCTCCAACTTCAAAAAAAAAGAAAGAACGAAAAGTCACCATCGAACACATGAGAGGAACAATAATACAAATGAAAAAGCAAAAAAAAAGGGGACTACCTGCAGAAGAAAGGAGGACAGTGTGGCACGTGTCTGTCGAAAAGGAGGCATCGGGCTTAAAGAAGAAGGAGATTCTCAAAAAATAGAAAGAACGTAAAGGGGGAAGAACGATGGGGTCTTTTACTACGCTGGAGGTGGATATCCCCACCGAGAAGCGCTTCTAGCGGGATCTCTGGGGGGCAATCCCGCATGTTTCCCGCCCAGGCCGGAAATGAGAGACACCGAAAAAAGAAAAAAAATGAATCTGGGAGAATAACAAGACGTCATCTGCGATCGCCTCATACAAAAAAACCCAGAATCAGAAGAGTCGCAGGGAGAGTATCACCTACATGTCAAAGAACGGCAAGGTTCGCTTGGGCCGAGGTCCAGAAAGAGCCGATTTACGGCAGGGCCAATGGAGGGGGGATTGGAAAGGAAAGAAAAAGGTCGGCGTCAGAAAGAGGGAAAAAGGGGGGTATACAACGACAAGGTCGATAAAGGGACTACCTCGCGGTAGAGGAAGGAAAGGGGGCGCGGAACACAATAACGAAATTAAAAGGAAGGGAACAAGAAGAACCTGTGTGCCAAATGCGAGGGAAGAACCCTCTTTCACGGCGCCTTCCAAACGTCGAAGGCAGGCAGAAGCGCGGCGAAGAAAATACAGGGGGACGTCAGGACGGGGAAAAAGGGAGGAAGGGGACCCGCAAAAGTAGGAGCTGCTGCATCTCTCGAAGGGAAAATATAGATATTCCGAAGATGACTTTACTACGGTGGGGAAAGTATGAAAGGCTCCAAAATTCCTAAGGCGGGAAGTGACGAAGACCATGTATCTTAAAATCAGTTCCGAAAAGAAAAGGGGGGAGGTCACAAATGGGCAAGAGCGAGCAGGCGACAGAGGATCTTCCGCCGCAGAATGGGGGTGGGGGGGAATCTTGTTCTTCTCGCGGAGAAAAACGGCAAAGCAAGAAAAGTCCAGAAAAAGGGGGGGAGGGGGAATACAGTTGCGGGGAGGAAGACGTACCTCTGATTGTTCTGGGAACGCGGGAAAAAGAGGGGGGTTTCCCCTTACCTTGGAGCCGGGAGCACATAAAAAAAGGGGGGGAAAACTTGAAAAGGGAGTGAGGAAAAATTTCTTTGAGCAAAAGAAGAGAAAAAGACGTCGGCGATCTGTTCGGGAAAACGGCGGCGGGATGCGAAAAAAGAAGGAGAAAGTCTCCCAGGCTGACTGGGGAGGCGTTTGCGGTTCGGGGGAAAATCGCAGCAAGGAAGAGGGGGGACGGAACATCGCGATGGAAAAAAAAAAAAAACCAAAATCAAAATCGCGCGATGCTCACAAACCGGGGGAGGAGGAAGTGGATCTACAACCCAGGCAGCTCGTCAACCAAAATGAGCCTCCTTCCTTGGAGTACCTATCCCAAGAGGTTGATCGGAAGGTGAGAGAAAGGAAACAACGAGATCGGCACTTCACCCTGCAAGCGTTCGTTCTGCAATGGAGGGAGGGATCTTGTCGTGAGGGGAAGAAAACAGGCTTCAAAAGGTGGAAAAAAAAAGAGGGGAAATTTGCCGGAGAGGGCGAAGTGAACGCCGCCCGCCCAACAGCCCGAAAGGGAGACGGCGTAGCTGGAGGGTTCGGGAAGGCCGCAAGGTCTGCTGCGCCTCAAATCGGAACAGAAAGTAGCAAAGGTCGGAAGGGGGAGGAGCTTTTTCTTAGAAGGGGGAAAAAAAGCGAGATCATGAGAGAAAAATCCACGGTGGCGCTCTGGAAGGTGGAATCGAACGGACCCTCCTCCTGAAACGGAGACGGAAAAACAGGGTCAGAGAGGGAAAGGGGGTCTACCTGGAAATAGTAAGTCCCGGACAGGGGCACATCTTGGAGTTAACTTGTTCAGGGGGTCATAACAGCGCTTGTAGAAGAGGACCAATCCTATCTGACTACCGAGGAGAGCTCGGGGGGGGGAAGAAAGGAGAGGGGAAGTCTGAGGGGAGGGAAAGACTCCAGCCAAACAAAGGAAGGAAGAAGGCTTCTCTTCGAAAACCCCCCCCACACCCAAAAAAAACCCCCCCCCAAAAGAATAAAAAAAAAAAAAAAAACACAAACCAAGAAAAAAAAAAATGAAAAAAAACCCAAGGAGCAGTTGGTCCCATTGAAAAGTTCTTCTCGTAACTCAGGGGGTAAGGGACTCTTTCAGGATAAGTCATAAAAAAAGGTCGGGTAGAGACGTCTTAAAGGGACTGTCCCTTTCTACCAAAACGGGAGAGACGCCAGAATGCCTGGTCGGTTGAAAGGGGGATGGGAGGGATTTCTCGAAAAATCTTAGGGGGGGCGGTGATTTGGAAATCGTCAATTTGTCTTTGAGGGGATGTTCACTCTGGGGCCGAATAGAGGCAATGAGAAAAAAGCGACCTCCTGAGAAGCGTCAGATTTCGCCCTTCGAGGATCCCTTCACTTGGCAACGTCATCTTGCGAACATAAACCTTGAAAAAAAAAGTCAGAAAAAAGAATATTTACAGCCACGTTTCTGCATTCTGCATAATGGGCGCCTCCTGATTGAAGGGTGACTCCGCGGAACCAAAGAAAACTCTTCTTCTTCACGGGAGGCATCCTCGTTCAGGCGAAGAAGCACTTGCGAACTTTTAGAGGGCGGCCGTCATCGGAGAAAGAATGTGGGATCAGGGAGGAGGCGGACCATCTCTTTCAAGGATGAACAAAAAAACGACCACCGCTAGAAAAAGTGAAAGCACCGGCATTAAAAGGGCGGGGCGAGTTGAGCAAAGGGGGGGGGGGAGGAAGAGTGGAGACATAAGGGGGAAAAAGGGAAACATCTTTTTAGAAGGGGTCGAGGGGGAATGTGTTGATAACCTTAGACACCGTTTGGAAAGGGTCCGCGGAAATATTAAGAGAGGGGGAAGGAATTAGCGCGATGCACAGAAAGGACACGATTTTGGATGTCATGGGAAGGGAACGCCCGCTCACCTAAAAAAGCAGAAAACAAAGACCATCGAAAGCACGGAAAAAAAGAGGGAATGGTAGGGGGGGGGGGGGGGGAAAGGTCACCCGTGTCAAGGGCAGCCCTACCGCGCAGGAGAAAAAGAGGAGGGTCCACAATTTCTGGGGGAAGGGGGGGGGGGGGGGAAAGGAAAAAAAAAAAAAGCTCACATCCGGATGCCTAAAAAAAGAGACCGCTCATCCTAAAAGGGGTCGCTCCTATCGCCAGACAAGAAGGTACGGGGTGGGATCGACCTGGTGTTCCTGACAGGAAAAAGAAGGAGGTTGATCCACCGCACTCTGGGGGAGTAATTCGCACGGCACAAGAAAGCCTGGAGGAAGGGGGAATGACAATCCGTGCTTTTGGAAAAGTGGGAAAAAAAGAATTTGGAAACCGTGGGAGAAACTTTCGCGCGGATCAAGGAAAGATTCGGAAGAAGGGGAAGGCCTGCTCACTATTTGGGTGGGGGGAGGAACGAACTGGTCCAGGTGATCCTCTCTCAAAAGGAAGGGAGGAAAGAGAGGATCAACAAGGGTCACCAAGAAAAAAAGAAAGGGAAGGACGCAATCTTCCCGGCTCAGCGGAAGTTTTACTGGACTGGTAAAGCCGTATCGCGTTGAAAGGATTGAAAGGGGGGCCATCAATATGAACCATTGAAAAGGGAAAAGCGATACCCAGGGGGGGGGAGAGCGCGAAGAGGGAAGTGTCTCTCCGATTTGCGGTCCAGGCAGAACCAGGTCGATCACCAAAAGGAGGTGTGTTCGGGCGATCTCTAGGCAAGGGGGGAGTTGATCTGCAGCGGAAAAGGAGTTAGCCACAGAGCGAAGGGAGGCTTCCCTTCGCAAGAAGGGGGTTGCGAACGTCCTCAAAAGAAGGTTCTTCGAAGGGAGAAAGGGGGGGGCTTGACCCGGGGGCGGAAATAGAGTCTCTCACTTGGGAGCCCGCTGTATTTGCTTACGGTGAAGGGAATAGTGGAGGTTTTAGTTGAGGTGCGGGGGAAACCCGAGTAGAACAAGGCTTCGTGGAGAAAAGGAGGATTATTCTGCCATCATTCAAGGAGAAATCCATTCACTTCTGCTAAAAAACGGTGCTCAGTTTCGAAAAGTAGTCAAACTCGAAGGGGGGGAAAAAAAAAACTTTGCCCCGAGAGGGCGGAAAAGAAGTCCCTGTAAAATACCCTTTGCTAAAAACGGTCTTCCGATGCCCATGTGGACAAAAAAAAAATGTACTATCTGGATCTCGGGGGATTCTATGGGGGGGGGGGGAGACTAGGGCAGCTCTCCATCATGACCACCGCAACAAAGAGTCCCAGTTGTCCTCCTCAGAAAAAAGTTCGAGGGGGTCTCTATCATTTATCAGGTCGAGGGAAAAACGCGAGGGAACCCTCCCGCAGGGAGGGAGCGCCTCTTTACTTCGAACGCTTCGCAGAAGTATAAGAATCGGCTGCCCTCCGTCCGAAGGGGGAAGGGAAACAAGAAAAGGCAAGCAGGGGTCCAAAAACTAGATGACGGTAATCTTAACTGGGAAAAGAAAAAAATCTACGGTCTCCCTAAAACTACCGCTGCGTACCAAGAGCGACAAGGGAGTTGGAGCAAACGCAAAAGGGAAAAAAGGCAACTTCACAGAAAGGAGACTTCCTAAGAATAGAGATGGGAACCCAGCGATCCCAATCTCCGAAAAGGAGGGAAAAGCCAGGGGGAAAGGGCTTCTCTCGTCCAAAAGGGAAAGTCTCATTTCAAGAAGTTTCCTATCACATAGTCCGGAGAAGTGACATAGACGCGGATCGCAAGGAAGACTTTCGGGGGAAAAGAGGGGGGGAAGATATCTGCTAGGAAGTTGCAGTCTCGGGGGGAATCTCTTGCCGTGAATTGAGGGGAGTGGTAAGCCGACCCACGGGACCAGTCCAGGGGGAAGGATAAAAATCTTCGCTAAAAAAACTGACAGGCTTGGAGGCCGATACCGCCTGAAAGGAAGGAAAAAAGAACCCTTCAAAAAAGGGGAAAAAAGAGAAAGGAAACGTTTCCGGGAAATCTCGGGAAAGGAAGGCGGCCGGTCGACCTGCCCTTTAAAGGGGAGAGGCTTCCACATCCGGCCAAAGGGTTCCGTAGTATGTTTTCTTCAGGGGGGAGAAAGCTCTCCAACCTTGGGTTTCTAAACCGGAAGGGGAGCTCGCTGCTGGAGATAAGAAGGCGGGGGGGGGTCAAGAAAGAAGTGCAGATCTGGGGAAAACCCACTCTCTATGAGGGGCCTTACCGAACGACATCTCGCCGTCGAAGGAGGAGTTCAGGGGAAGGGGGTGGGAGTGCTCTCTGCTATGCCGCAATTCAAAAGATCTTTGCCGAAAAGGCAAGAGGAAAGAAGCCGTTGGAGGGAGACAATCTACAAACAGAAGAACCTGCAGAAGAACGATTGCAGGGGGGCTTTCGACATAGATGAGAGGGCTGTCCCATAGCGGGAGGGGAGTGCGCGGGCCGTCACTGCGGTAACCATCAAGTAAGGGGCGACGCTCCCTGGGATAAAACAGAAAACGAGGAAACTCTTCTTAGATGGACGACAGAGACGGTTTTTGGGAGGAGAGGGGCCACGAAAATTGTGGGAAAGAACCCTCTTTGGGGGGGTTTGCTTTCCAACGGACCCGCAACAAAGAAATAACAATAATCCTTTTAGAAGAGGAGTAAAACTCTAACGAGGGGACCTCTCGCTCGCCTCATAGAGGAGGCTTCTCATCCAAGAGTCGGGAAGAGGCTGAGGAATCACAACCGACATGTCACCCTAGGGTCTACCTTAGGGGTCTATGGGGGGGCCAATGGGAGGGTTACTTCTCAAGTAAGGTGTAAAGGGGGAAATTTCGCCTCCGAAACCTGGATTCTTCGTCCAGAAAACCACGAAAATGTTTATGACAACTGCAGGCGGGAGATCTAAAAGTGGAAAAAAGGGGGAAGTAAAAGCTGCTACCGGTAGGGGGCTCTTGACCCGCGAGAATTCCGTCGGCGGCAAGAGTGGAAAAGGTTCGCCCTGCTCGACAGAGGGTGGAAACAGAAAGAACAGGGGAAAAAAGGAAAAAAGCAGTCAAGGCGAAGGGGGAAGAGGAGAATATACCTTGGGAGGAAAGAAACTCCCTTCGTCCTTCGATGAGAGGGAAAGGGAAAAAAGTAAGGGGTCAAGGAAAGCGGCTGCATCTCCGAGGAAAGGGGAGTAAGGAAGAGGAGGGGGAAACGTCTCCAGCTCCAGTCCTGAAGGGAGTGTCGAAGGAGAACATTTCTCTTACAGGGCCGTCTACGTGGGAACGAGCGGTGGTCGTCTGTCCAGTGAAGGGGGGGGGGGAACGCTACAAGGAGAAAACTCCGCCGTAATTGATGTTGATCTGGATTCACGCGTTCATCTGCAGGAAGGGGGCGTACCTCCTAGGTCGGCCGCTCGGATGGGAAAGATCCAGTGTCATAAAAAAAAGGGGGGGCGAAAAAAAGCCAGAAGGACAGGGTGAGGATGTCGGCGTCGAAAGTTTTGCCCCTGTACGGGCGTGCAGTATCGCGAAGGGGGAAACCGGGCAGGAAACAAAAAGTTCGCGGACGGATAGGAAAAAAAAGAAATGGACAATGTCTTTGATCACGGCTTTGACTACATCGTCGGGGAGGGGCGTGCGAAGGAAAGGGGATGAGTCGGGATAAGAGGGTCTAGGGGCCGGGAACGCGATGTCGAGTTACTGATTCTCCCAGGCCGAGTGTGAAGGGCTGCGTGGAAAGATGCTAGCCAGAGGAGGAAATATTTGTCGAAACAAAGGAGGGGGGAAAAAACGTCCTCTGCGCAGCCTCGGAAGGGGAGGTCTCGAGTGGGATCAAAAACCCAGCGTCGGAAAAGGTCCTCCGGCCGTGAAGAAAGAAAAGGGGAGCATTATTTTGGAAAAGTCTATCTTGTGAAAAAGGAAGGTCGTCGACTGGGGGGAAAAGGGGGAACACCGAAACCAAGTTCTGAAGGAGTCTGCGATTGAGGGGGGGGCTTATGTTGGCCGCAAGGGAGGGCCAGGATGGGGCCTTTTCGGCAAAAAGTTGAAGTGGGGCGAAACGCTCCAAAGGGAGCCCACAGCCGAGAGGCCTCTTCCTATTCTAAACGGCGAGCTGGGTTTCTGGAAGCAAGTGGGGCGAAAAGAGGGGAAAAACATCTATTGCAACAGGGGGGGCAAACGAAAAGTGAAAAAACTCCTTGTCGTCTGAACCAGAAGATCAAAAGGAGGCGGTCGCCTAAGAAGGAAGGGGGGGAGTGGGGAGGGGACAGAGAGCCTGTACCCATAAGAAAAAATCTTTTCCGGGAGAACCAGCCTTTTCAAAGATAGGGGCAAGTTCGACCTGCACGCAGATGAAGGAGCCGAGGGACCGAAAAGGACGAGGGAACTGGGCATTGCGGGGGGGGGGTCTGCGCCGGACTTCCCCAAGCCGAGGGGGAATGATGCGACTATGCAAGAGGATAATGGCTAACTGGAGGAGTGAGGAATCCATCCACAATGACGGGCAGCGCGGCGGCGTCCGAAGGAGATCTTCATATTTTGCCCCAGTGAAAGAACGGGGTCTGCTCGAACTCAGGAGAGGAGGAAAAAAAGACGGCCACCGAAAGGGGAGAAGAGGCTTGACCTTCTCCGAAGGGGGGGGCTACCGAAACGCTGGTAAAAAAGTCACCTGTGCGAGGGAGGGGAGAGGATGGGATAGGGGACGGGAAAACTCTGCGGTGAAGGGGGTTGCCCTTGAGAGAAAAAAAAACCTTTGAGTCGACTTAGAATCTGAAAGAGCGGCCAAGGGCAAGGGAGCCGCCGAAGCAGGCAGGAAAACCGTCGAAACAACGCTCCTGTCACGTTCAAGGTGGGGCCCGTAAGAGGAGGAAAACAGCCTTGGAGGGATGAGGGGAAAAAAGTTCCCCGCGCGGGAGGGGACGAGGCTGCATTCTTCATAATCTGCGCCGGGTCCGCCTTGCCGCCGAATTCAAGATGAAAAGGGAGAAATAAACGGCGGAGGCGTAACGAAGAAAAGATCGCACAAAGACATGGCAGGGAGTGGCTTTCTGCGGCAGAATCTCCGGTGCGGCATAGGGGCGCTCGGCCCACAGACCATAGTACAAGAAAAAACAAAGAAGGCCCTATCGGAATGGCCTTGGAAAGAAAAGAATAAAAGACATCGTTTCCCCGTTTCGAGGGAGAAAAGGAAAGCGAGGGGACGCCATATGCGTGGACAAAAAAAGAAGAAAGTGATTTTGGAACTTTCAAAAAAAAAAGGAAAGAAAAGGGTTGAGAAACGGCGCAAGGGGAGAGAGAGGCTTGGCCGCGCAGATATTAATTGGAAAATTCCCGACGCATTTGGAAGGGGTTCTCACGATTTTCTTTCAGGGGGAAGGGGAGAAGAAAGATACGAACACTAATACTAAAAAAGAAAGGTCCAGCAAGATTCAAGCAAGGGCGAGAACGAGGGCTGGAATAGTCCCCTTGTCGAGACCCGACCGCTCCGGAAAAAGAAAAAGGGGACGTTTCTCAACAATTTCAGTCCAAGAGGTCAGAGAAACTCAGAAAAAAGGGTAAAAAAGGCCTCTCCAGTCCAAAAGGGGGGAAAAGGAAAAATCCTAACCGTGACACCCGAGAAGGGGGTTGTTTATCTGCCTGGTGTTCCTGGAAGGAAGAGGAGCCACCGGCACTCTTTGTCGCGAGGGAATAAAAAGGGGCGGACGGCAGACGCAGGAAAAAGGGGGACAAGAAAGGAGCCTTCCACCTCGATAAACGAAGGGGTGTGTAAAAACCGGTTACCCCGTTCCAGTACAAGATTTTTCTGAAGATTGAATAAAGAACCACAAGGGGGGGAGACATTGTTGAAAAGGAAGGGGCTCTCAAACACAGGAAGAAGAAAGAAAAGACAGTTTCGTTTGGTTTCAAAAAAAAGTGCGCAGGCATTCAATTAGAGAATTGTAACTGGAACGGGTAAGGGGGGGCGAACATAACTCGGTATCGCTTTGGACGGAGAGCGATACAGGTCCGAGCGGGGGAAAAAGAGGGAAAGACAACGAGTTTGCCGGGGGCTCTTCCGAAAGTACCTCTTCCTTAACACCAGGGGAGGAAGTAGTTTTTCTGTCGAGGGACGAGGGGGGGGAGGGAAGCGGCTCTTCCGGGGGAGGGAAGAGCATCGCAGGTGGAGAGGGGGGAAAAAAAGAAAAACAATGTAAATTGTTTTTCGACAAGGCAACGACGGAGGGGAGAATATCGATCATTGTTTCTTGACGGGAACTATGCCGAAAGGACCATCTCGAAGGAGAGAATCTTGGCTCCGGTATAAAAGGGGTTTGGGGGGTTTATTTGATATGGAGGGAGAAAGAAACTGGACCAGAAAAAAAAATCGGGAAAGCGTTCATCCGCGCTTTATTGAAAAAATAAGGGCAATTAATATCGGAAAAGAAAGCGGCAAACGGTGCGAAGGGGGTGAGGGGGCACGCCGCGAACCAGGACTTTCCCGTCTGGCGTCCCAGCGCCTGTAAATACCCTGTGCTCAATCGGGGGAGGGGGAAAAAAAAAAAAGGGAAATGCGGCTGCACCAGGCAAGGGGGAAAAACTCTCTCGTTTTGGGGAGCCTGAAAGGGATGGGACTGTGGCCGCGCTAAAAAAAAAAATGAGATCGTCCCGTGCCGCCCGCTGCCTGCCGCAAGAAGAAAGGAGGGGGACATATGGTGAAAAGGAAGAGTGGAAGAAGACTCGAGACGGAAAGGGAAGGACGCGCGCGGACTTCGGCGTCAGTCCGAAAAAGAAAGAGCAGAATTATTCAGAAGGAAGAAAAGCATCGAGGGGGGACGAGAAGCGGGGCGAAGGAAGGATGTCGCTGATCACGAAGGAATTTACTTTATCGTTGTAAAGGAAAAAGGGGAGCCTGGCGAGGGAGCTGGCCCCGGAGGGGAAGCTGGTTAACAGTCAGTAAGACCAACGCCAAGGACGTCCCATCAGGGAGGCGGGGGTCCTGGCACATCGAGCAGGGAATCTCGGGGGGGAAATCTGGGCGAAGAAAAAGTTCGGTCGAGGCGCGAGAAAAGCAACGGTGGAGGAGTTCAAAGAACAAGACGGTGGCCGATACCATATCGCAAGGGAGAAGGGATCAGCAAGATCCGCGGGAAAATTCAATGGGCCAAACTCTGGGGAGCTCCATTTCCGTTGCAGAGAAGGGACCGCCAGAGAGGGGGCAAGGGGGGTATTTGCAGCCGACCCGAAGAACAGGGCAGAAGCCGTCGTCGCTCATCAAAAAAGAGACGGCTTGGAGACCGGGGAAAGAAGAGACGGAAAAAAAAAGAACCGGGAAACGCCAAGAAAGAGGGGGGGAGGGTGACCGCGGTTCAGGGGCGTGCCGGTCGACCGAGAAGATCAGTGAAAAACCGTCTGGTAGAAGGGGAAGACACGGGGGGAGCGGAAAAAGAAGGAATTCGAACGTAAAAAGGGGACCACGCGCCAAATCCCCGTGGAAAGGACATCTTGCGAAAAGGGAATCCTGGAGTCTCAGGGCAGGAAGGGGAAATTGGACTCGGAGGCAAGCCAATGGCATAAGATACAAGCCGCCCGCTCGATGAGTCTCAGCAGACCTTGAGGAGGATGAACGACAGAAACCATCTAAGGAGACAGCTTCTTTCATCGGGCGGGGGGTGGCGATGCTGGGGAAGGAGGGGAAGTTCCGTGCAATCAAAGAGGGGGAACACGAAAAGGCCCATCGACCTGAAAGGGGTGCGGCCAACAAGGGGAAAAGTCCGTCCATCGGAAAAGGCAGAGAAAGAGTCATGGGGAATTTGAGGGCGGGAGGGGGAGGGACATATCTGCCGTCGAGGAAAAAATAATGCTCTTTAGAAAAGGCCTGCTTACAGATCAAGGTGGGATGGGAAGGCCTGGTTTTTAGAAAAGAAAAAAACTCACCGTGTAGAGGGAGAAAGGACCTTTTTTTTTATGCAAGGGGCGCCGCATGTTTCAAGCTTTTGGCGGAAGGACGAAAGCTGGCTATAAAAGCAAGAAAGGGGAACTACAAAGAAGAGAAAGAAAAGGGGGGAAAAAGCGGTTGAGGAGGGTGCCGGCCTCTCTCTCCGCAGCATCGTCTTCCTATTGAGCAGAAGAAGAGAACCTGAACTAGGAGGAAAATATAATAAAGAAAGCCTCTAGGAAAAACACTGTCACTTGTGTCAGGGCATCTTTCTCATATTTCTTTCAGAAGGGTTAAGGCAAAAGTGAGGAAAAAAAAAGGGGAATTTTGTCCGCAGAAAAAGAAGACAAGCCGTATCTTCCGCACAAACAACTGGTATGGGGACAACAGAACTAAAAATTTCTTCGTGGAACGAAAGTCGTCGCAATTCTCGGGCGCTGGAGAGGGGGACACCCCTAGCAAAAAGGATTCACGGAAGACGAAAACTGCTCGCCGAACACCGTAGAAAAGGACACCTACGCGCGCGGGGGGAGGGTCATCTGCGTCTAATATACCAGGGGGGCCGGACACTGGCGACAAGAAGGAAAGGAAGGGATAATTTGAATGTAAAGGAAGACGAAGGCC
>Ga0179593_1352278_pt1 | contig 22035 bp, 24 predicted proteins | sample CZODoug2_1_08_16_FD_185931 | JGI IMG/M metagenome (GOLD analysis project Ga0179593, IMG submission 185931) | Vadose zone soil fungal communities from Angelo Coast Range Reserve, California, USA - CZODoug2_1_08_16fungal (PacBio error correction) | ecosystem: Environmental > Terrestrial > Soil >...
AGAGTGGCGAGGGAGTGCGGGGATGGGGTCAAGCACAACCTTTAGGAAGTCACTAATAACCTTCGCGTGTGGTGAAGATGGGTGGGTGAAATCTTAGCGGACACCGGAAAGAGGGGGAAAAAAAAAAATAACCTCCAGCACAGATGCGGGGAGGGACGGGGACGCATCAAAATCAACGAAAAAAAGATCGTCAAACGAGATGGAATTAAGGAAGGGGGGGCCCGATGAAATCAGATAGGCAATCCGGTATGGGGACCGGAAAGAAAAGCCGGAAAAGGATCTGAGGGGGTCGCCCAGCTTGTTTATGGGTGCGTGTCTTGCCAAAACGGGGGGGGTTTGGAACAAATTTTATCCCAAGGACTTGGGTAACCTCTAAAAACAAGTCGAACGAGGGCACACAGATGCTCACACCCAGGTTTGTGACTGGGAAAGACGTAGATTCAATAAAAACTGGAAAGGCACCTCAAATGGTGGGGGGGCAAAGTGTGGAGGGGGAGGGTCGCATAATGGTGGAGAACAGCTGCTTGGTCCCGGTCCGCCCCTTCATCGGTTTACGTGTTCACAAAAAATGAGGTTAAAGAAAAACAAAAGCGAAGTAGGTTGGGAAGCAAACCCCCTCCTCTCACACACCACTACCAAAAAGGGTGGGGGGAGGGGGCTGAAAGAGCATGTGTGTGTCCAGGGGCCGAGGGTCCGGAGAAAAGAAAGAACCGAAAGGAGTGACCCGCCGGAATCGGCACTCGCGCAACGATTAAAGTCCCCTCCAGACGACGGGCGGGGAAAACAAACCCTTCGCATTGGCCGCAAAAAAATGTAAAAAGTGGTGCAAACGCATATAAATGGGGAAAAAAGGGCAAAAATTCGATGTTAAATGGAAAGTGGGGGAAATATTACTAACCGACAAAAAATCGGGCAAAAATCGCCAGTCCAAAAACAAAGGTTACGTAAAAGTCTAAATGGAAGATCCAAACCCAAGGGAAGAGAGGTGTTTAAAATTGAGAAAAAGTGGACAGAAACGCTCTGGGGTGTAGTCTAAAAACGTAATGAAAAAACGAAGGTGGTGGGGACGGGCAAGTCCCGTTTTGACCTGAAACCTTCCTCAGGTAACCAGGGCAGAACGCTGGTAGGGGGGGAGGGAAGGAGCGGAGGAAAATTTTTAACATCCCCCAGGGGACCTGTCGGGGGAACAAGCTTTAAGTAAATTTTGGGGGGAAAAAACTGGGATTTAGGGGACGTAAGGGAAAAATAGGGGAGTACTGCCTGCGGTTAACATGGGGGGGGGGGGTATGGGGAACGAAAGGTGGTACATGAGACCGGACCCCCGACAAACAGAGATCGGTGAAAGGCCGGCAACTGAACGAGAAAAAAACAGAAAAAAAGAGGCGAAAAAAATGGGCGAATGGAAAGAGTTTGAGACCGCATGCAGCCTGGTTGGATTAGTTGTCTCCCCATGGGGCGGAAAAGAGAGGGGAAATGGACAGAAACAGAGGGGTGGGCGCCGGTAAAGGGGGAATGGGGAAAGCCATTGTAATAACCGACCAAAAAAGGGGCCAAGGGGCGTAGGTAGGGGGGGGTTTATGGAGTTAGGGAAATGAAAAAAAATTACAAAAAATTTAGGGGGGTTGCCGAGGGAACGGAAGGACAAGGCAAAAAGGGAAAAGCGACCCGGAACGGAAAAAAAATCTTTTTTCAAAGCATCTAAAATCTTGAGTGGTTGGGGGAAAAAAAGCAGAAAGGGACGGGGACACAGAGAAAGGAGTAAGTCCCTGTTCGAAGCAAAGTCTAAGTGAAGAGAGTGAAAAAAAACGCTTGGTGAGAGTGAAAAGAAAATCACTCTCAACTGTAACGTACTCATAATACCGAAAAAGCTAGGTGCAGGGGCTTCAGTCACCCAGGGGGGACACGAGAGAAAAAAGGGTTCTAAAAAGTGAAGAAATTCCTAAATGGCGGTAAAACGGCAAAGGAGTAAGTGTATGAGTTTAACCGTCGGCCACCCTGGGGAGACGGGGGACATAAGTAGTGGCCTGTAATCACATTAGGATAGCGGCTAGGTATATTCACCACGCGGTGTTAAAAGAAACAGCGCACAGGACGAAGGGGAAATATTCGACAGGACAAGAAACAAAGATAGACTGGGGCCCCTCCAAGAATCACTAAAAAAACGGCAAATACAGAATTTCCTGAATAATTGGTGTGGAACGGGGCCATCACTAAGGGGGAAAGATAAGGTCCTAAGGTTAGGGAGGGGAAAAAAGGGAGGAAACCCTGTTTTCATCAAAAAAAACAAAAGGCCGTTTTCAAGAATCTCGCAACCACGCCTCCAAGGCTGGACCAAAAACATCGGAGAAAAGGAACTGAGGGGGGACGGAAAATCAACAACTGACCAACACTAGTTGCTGGGGCCGGAAACACGACATCGCCTCAAAAACACGAACACTCAGCAAAGAAAAAAAGGGATACAAAAGAGGGGGTACTGGAGGGACGCAAATGGGACGTTCACCGCTGTGTCCTTGCCGGTTCACCAAACAAAAAAAAAGGCTTGTCTGCTCCCCCATGCAGGGGCGCCAGAGGTCCAAGAAAGGTGCCGCCAAAGAAAACAATCGTGCGGCGAGAAGAAGTAATACGTCCGTGTGAGATCCCCGCGGGAAGAAAAGGGAACGAAGCTCTACTCCATAAACAGGGAACCTAAGACCACCAATACAAGACGGTTCCAGTGGCTTGGTTGAGAAGGAGGGGCGTGGGGTGGCGGATTCAGGGGTGGAAAAGTCAAAGGCCGAGCCTACAAAACATCCGTCAAATGAAAAAACCCTTATTGCAAACCCTTTCGGGGACTGGTGAAAAAGGCCAAGGACCCGACGGGGAAAAAAAAAGGAAAAAACGACCGGAATAAAATGGGGGGGGAAACGAAGAAGTTCAGAATACCAAAAAACAGCAGTGCAATATAAGGGGATTACCCTCGCTTAAAGAAAAATCCTGCATGTCACCAAAAGGGAGGACCAACAAAAAACACAAACGGGCTTATTAGCAACTGGGGAAGGGGGGTGGTCTTTTTTCAAACCTAAGACCCCGAAGCAAAAAGAAAAAAAGGAAAGAGGGGGTGGAGAGACAAAAAACGGGGTAAATTGTCCGTGGGAAAAAATTTCTTCTAGTTTGATTATGCGGAGGGAAAAATAAAGACAGAAAAGAGGAAAAAGAGGGTCCGGGACATAGGGACTGGGGTTCCCCTGCCACAAGGCCTTTGTTACTCGAGGCACCTGAAAAAAAACCAAGGGAAATTGGAAGTTTCTGAACAAAAACCAATTTCCTTTTTACCGTTCTGTGAGGGCGGGAAGGGGAAAAAAAAATGAGGAAAAGGGGGAAAATGTAGAAGCATCAGGGAGAAGGATGACGTTGGCCAAAAAACGGCAAAAAAACCGATATGCCAATGCACCGCAAGAGAAAAATAGGGGGGAGGGGGAGACCAAGAAAACAGAAGAAGAGGATAACAAAAAAAAATCGACCTCTAAAAGGCAGGCCAAACAAAAAGCATCGCGGGTTGGGGAAAAAGAAAGAATAGTCTGGAGGACCCATTGTCTTCATCCATGACAAAACTTCAATGGAAAAAGGGGGTGTGTTCCAAGAGGGGAGGGGGGGGGTGTGGGGGCTGGGTAAAAAAAAACCTATATTAAACAGGGAGAAAACGGGGGGGGGGGGGACGGGGAACCCCCAGGTTGGGGTACCTGTTTGGGGTGGTTGAGGGGAGGGGCGGTTGGGGTGGGTTCCCAAAAACTCTCCCCCCCAGACAAGTTCACCCGTTGGGGGGTGTTAGAGCGACCGAAAATTTGGGGTACCACCTGGGGAGCCGATGGTGTCCTCAAGACGGATGCACAAAATCCCTCCTCAATTTTGTGGTGGAATGATGGGGGACGAGGGAGACAAAGGGTTTTGGTCAATCGGAGGGGAAAACCTCAAAACTCCTCCTTTTTAGACATGACTCTTCGAGGGGATGAAAAATTCAAAAAGAAGAAAATCTTGGGGGAAAAGGTGAAACCCATCACGAAAGCAAAAATCTCCCCAACTTCACGGGTGAGGGCGGGCTCAGAATTAGGGTCTTCAACAAGTCAGGATCAGAAAGGGTCTTTGGCAGGTTGAGAGGGACCTCTAAAAGGGGGAAAATAAAAACATTACCGACTAAACACCAAAAAAATATTGTGGATTTTATGCAACTACCAAACGGTGGGAGGGGAAAAGCCGGGCGGGGAGGGGAAAAAAACGTAAGGAGATGCGATGTAAAAAACTCCCAGGTCCGATTCCCGCACAAGCTTAAGGGACACGGGTCTTGGGTAAGCGGAGAACAAAAAGGAAAAGGGGCAAGGCGAAAATGCCCATCGGGATGACGGGTCACAGTGTATGCTTCGGGCACACCCGAAGGGAAGAACGGAGAAGAACCAAGTTTTTGCGTCAAAAAAAAAAACCTAAAGGGAAGGGGGCAACGTCCGCCCCGGGGGTGAATTTTAACTATGTCTGGTGAGATGTAACTTGGAGAACAAAGCCTCCAAGTCTCTGAAGGGGGGGGTCAGGTTCACAAAAAGGTCTCTTAAACGCCCCCGTTCCGCAAAGAGGACTAGGGAGACGGCCGTTGGCAACAAAGCATTCCCTTTCAATGGATCCTCCCTCAAAAAAACCCCGGAAAAAACGGGGAGAAAAAATTGGCAAAGTTTTGGCCAGAGGGGGTGGCGAGGAAAAAAAAAATTGGCAAAAATAAGACCCGGGAAAAGCGGGGTGTTTTCCGGCGGACCAAACTGTAAAACCCAAGTGAAAAAAAAAAAGCAGTAGGGGTGAAACAATACAATTTCCTAGAAACAAAGTAAAAAATCAAACAAGATTTAAAAAGGACCGAAAACAGAGACAGATAACACTCTACCACTCCTTGGGTCTTAAATAGGAGGGGGCTGACATAGAAGGAAGGGCTGATAGGCAACGGGGGGGCGAACCCGGAAAATTGAGGGAAAGGTTTCCGGTCGGGAACGGGACAAAAGGTTGGGGCGCCCACCAAAGGGTGGTACGAGTACCCGCCGTACTAAAGCTCATCCAGTGGTGTGAAAAAAAAATTGGTTTAGCACATAAATACTGGGGGGGGACTCCAACCCGGGGGAATTTGAATTTGAATAAAGGACCAGATCGGGAGAACAGATTGGGGCAAAGCGTTTCATTTCAACCGGCAAGTCGAAGGGCAAGGGACTCAGGAAAGAACGGAAGGCTTCACCCAAAAACCAATTCGGCCCTGAGGGGAATGTGTTGAAAAATAGGAAAAAGGGGGGGGGCCACGTTTTTTAATTGAACTTTTTTGGTATTTAGGATTTTACAGTAACACAAAATAAAAAAAAAAAACCAGAGAGAGAAGGGTAACCGGGGAAACAGGTCGCCATGTCCAAACTCACAGAATGGGGGACGCCTAGTTGAAAACCCAAGGGATTGACTTCACAACTATGGGAAATTCTCCATTCGCTTTTGTCACAATGGTGGGCCGGCACTTTTCAAGGGGGGCGTTTTGGGGAAAAACCACGGAAAATTTTGGCGACCCAAATCTCAAAAAAGCCCCGCTTTCCACTTTGCACCCAAAACGCAAAACCAGGAGCACAGAAAGACTCATAGGGGAAATCCTCAAAAGAGGATCAAAAAAATACCGTACACTCCTCTATAACACACATGTAGGTGAACCAAACCGGAACACAATACAAACAATTCTAATTTGGGAAGACTCAAAAAACTTGTAGTGGTGAGTATGTGGTTGTCAGTTGGGACCAATAAGGGGTCTAGGGAAAAAATTAAGTAATGCCAATTTTCCCGGAACAAGAATCTGACCCAAACTGCGTCGTTGCATGCAGGAAACAAAACATGGGGAAGGGGTGCTGCCTCTGGAAAAAAAAACACAACCCCAAGATGCCTACCGGAATTATACGTACGGGTGAAAAAGAATAGGTTCAAAGGGCACACTTCCTGTTTTTAACAATTCTAAAAAGGTTAACGGGGAAATAACAACAAAAATCCTGTCAACCCCAGTCCGCACTTTTAAGAAAAAAAAACCACATATTTGTCTCCTGATAATAACTAGTGAGGGGGCAAAAGACCGAAAAAGGAGGGGGTTCGAATTCTAAACTACTCCCCAACCTAATAAAACTGCTCGGAAGGGGGGAGAAAAAAAAGCTGATAAGGCGGCAAAGAGCGGAAAAACCCGACCCGCGAATCAATTGCGTTGCCAACGGCCCGTTCAACAATCGCACTTCAAAGGACTCTGTCCCTCCCAGAAAACCGGAATTCAAGCAACCAAGAAGGCGTCAGGTGGGAAAACTTTCGCTGGTGGTAAGTGTTGGACCTTCGAAAGGAAGTGCATCCGTCTACCGAAAAAAACGGGAAAAGGGAGTAAAGAGAATAAGGGAAAAAAAAGCGCAATTGGAAATCAAACACACCTTACTATCAAAATAAAACTTAAATGGAGGGGACGTGGGGAAATCAAAGGGAAGTGGAAAGTAGTTCCGAAAAGGTGGAAGGAGAGTTAATATACCGTACACCCGTAACTATCCTTGGAAGAGAAGAAGCAGGAAAAAGAAAATAATCAGAAGGGGCACCGCCAGATGCAGGTATGTCTTGGTTCCTTTGGGGGGGGGTCCAGACACGAGGGTGCAATTGGAGACACAGAAAAAATACACAATCAAAAAAAAAGTAGCGAACAGCAAAGTGGGGGGTACTTCCCGACGTTTTCAAAACCTGAGCAGCCTGGGGTGGCGTGTCGAAAAAGGGAGAACACCCAAAAATTGAGTAACTCAAAACACGCCACAGCCAACATCTTTGGGTTAAAAAAAGTGGTGCCCCAACGGAAGAATTAAGAAACGGTACCGGGCTGTGCCCAAAACCTAATGACCAAAGGATTTCAGGCGGACCAAGGTTCAAAGTAGGGGGGGGGGGGGGAGTTCACGGTCAAGGGAGGAAAAAAGTTACGTTACCACAACTATTTGTCAAAGCCATCCCTAACGTGTCTTTTTGGAATGAAGTTGGGTCTGAGGGGCCGAGCGGTGGATGACAGGGTGCCTTAATCGGCCCTTTTGCCTCTTCTTTCAAGGTAGAGCAGAGAGGGTAAAACCCGAAAAAAAACGAATCAAGGGAGGAAACGTCAAAAGGCACGTGAAAAAGCATACAACGAGGGGTAGGGGTACCAGGCCCTGGGGGGAGGAAAAACTTCCCACACTCAAAGGTGCAAAAAAGAAGCAGAAGGACAGGGGGGGGGTGTCAAAATGAAAGGATCCTGGGGAATGCTGGGGCACAAAATGTCCGAACCCAAAACACACAAAAACCCAAGAGGAAAGAGAGTCCAACCGAAAAATGTTCGCATAGGACCACATTGCCAGAAGAACCACGCCGGCAATCATCAGGGGAAAAAAAGGGAAGAAAAAACGTTCCCATAAACGTTCAAGCGGGTATTCGAACAAAAGTAAAAAGCAAAGGCCCCGGGAAGAGGTGGAACTGCAGGGGGGAAACCTGTGGGACTAGCATCAATGATGCGAGGTATGGAAAAAAGGAGACGCGGGAGGCAACGGCTGCCCCGTGCGCAAACGATGGTCCCCAAAAAAAAGAAAAAAAAGTGGGGACTATTTGAGTCAACAAGGGGGAAGGGACCTGAAAAAAAATTACTTTATGTCCTCTTACCAATCGAAAAACACCTGTGGCGCGAACTAAACTCATGGTCAAGAAGAAGCCCGGATCCTAAAGTCAGGGAGGACAACGACAGGGCCGAAGCTCGAGCAAAAAGTACATGGGGACTGTTCAGGTACCGGTTTAACCGCCAATGAAAGATGGGTGGGCATGGAGTATTTGACCGCAACAAATGCGGTCCGAGCGATGGGGGTACGCACCTCATTTGTTTAGTGCTGGGAAGGGAAAAGTGCAGTTCAACGAAAAATCAACTAAAGTCTGGCACATTTTCTCCTTATTTTTTGTGGGTAGGGGGGAGGAAAGACCCGGGAGCACCGATTTTCAGGGGCCCCAAGGATCACGAGCTGCCAGTACAAAAGATGGCCGCAAATCCTTTTGGTAAAGAAAAAAGCAGAAGAAAAGAAGGAGGCCGTTGGGCTTAAACAGGGAAAGAAAGGGGAAAGTTTTCATATAAATCCACAAAAGGCCGTCCAGTCCCAACGTTAAAACTGCACAGGGAAGTAGGAAAACAGGAGGGAAAAAGCTGGGTTCGCGGTGGGTCTGCTCCCGCCGCCCACCTAACCAACCAAAAAAAGAAAAATGGGTATAAGCTATGTGGCAATGTGGAAAGGAGGGGGCAAAAAAAACCGGGGGAAAACCTACAAGTGCAGCTTTATCAACGAAAATTAGGAAGGTCTAAAGTTGAAGACGGGGGGGGAGTTGCAGAAAACAGGGGAGGAACTCACTATTCGAACAACATGTCTGCAAGTGGTTGGGGCATAAATAAGAAAAAAGAGAAAGAGCGGTGGAAAGTCGATTGTCAAGAACTAGGGATCCCTTGCACAAGGTTATGACTTTACCGGAAGACAACATCAGGGAGACAGGGAAAGACCCAGGCGGCGCGCATAAAAAAATCTGGAAAAATACAGCAGGTCAAACAAAGGTGAATCTGTCAGCGGGAGGACCCCAGAAAGAAAAAAGGCATAAACGAGTCCACAAAAAATGGGAAGTGAGGCGAGAACCAGTTGACAAGCCCCAGACCGAGAAAAACAGGATCGGATTAAGAAAAGAACAAATGAAATGGGAGGAAACAAAAAAGATACCAGTACACCAATCCCTATCGGTTAAAAAGTAGGATCAACCTAACTAGGGAACTGCAACGAACCATCACAAGGGGGAACAAAATAAGCTCCACGCGGCCCCAGGAAAAACCACGAGGGGACAATAGGGGGGAAAATGGGGAGGAAAGTGATTTGCGAAATTGGCTGTCTACTTATGCCCGTGGTCCCACCAGTATCCATGAATTGGGGAAGGACATCAAAGACAAGGGAGAGGTTAAAGGGGGTCAAAGGCGAGGGCCGCGGAAACCTGAAAAATATTCTGGGTCTTCGATCTCATCCCGGTGAGAAGAAGAAGAATCAAAAATAAAACCTCTAGGAGAAAAGGAAAACATCCCGTTCAACGACCCCAACTCCCTACCAACCAAGAATCAAAACCTTTTGGGCGGAAAGAAAAGGGGTGGTAGGGAGGAAAAAAAAAGGTGGACGTCGTCAAGAAAAAACTACAAGCAACCAGTGGAAACTAAACCATCAAACTATTTTACAATGACCGTAGGAATGCAGGGAAAGAAAAGGGTCCACAATATCCGCATTAAAATCAAAAACAAAGCAAAAAGGTGAAAATAAAAATGTCAGACCATGCGATCAAAAACAAAGAGTAAGAAAACGTCAAGTATAAGGGGGGGGAAAATAAACCCCATCGGATTGGTTTTTTTTGGAAAACTTGTTTCACCTATGGTCCACACTATCTTCCCATCTCAAAACAAAAAAACAACAAAGGGAAGGTGAGGGAAAAAAAAAGAAAAAGTATGGTGGGGGAAAATTTGGTTTTACCCCCGCCGAGGTCGCACGATATGGACGGGTTGGGTATAAAAGAAAGGGTGCGTGTACCGGGGTTGTAGGCGGTCGTGGCAGGCTAATCGTCCTTACCCATCTGTCCCAGCAGCAAAATAATGTGGGGAAAAAAATGGAAGGGTTTTTTGGGAGGAAAAAAAAGAAAAAATGGTGTAGAGGAGCGAAGGGGTCACTAAGCCGACACGAACTGTTTTCTGTAGAGACAGTTCAGGGGGACAGGACGGGGTAGGCCAGGAGTGGGGGAAGGGTGTTTTTCAAAAGTTAGCCATCGATATGAATCACAACCAGTCATCAGGAGAAAGGAAAAGGAGCGGGCCAAGAAAAAATCCAAGCGGATGTTGAGGGGTCTAGTCCACAAATACACGAACTCAGCTTAGAAAAAACAGGGAAGTGGAATAAAGGGACAGCAGAGGAACCGTGGGGGGGGAAAGTGAATGGAAAAAGGGAAAACTGACGTCAAGTGTCAAAAATTAACAAGAAGGAAAGGCATAATGGAGGGGGCGGGGTGGGGGGGAAGGGGTGGGGGAACTTTCAAGAGATTAGGCTGGCCTTGGTCTGTATGGACCAGTGGGTTCACAAGGCCAAAAGAGTTGGACGGGGGTTATGAGCCAAAAACGGGGGTTCAACGGGGTAAACACCGGGGAAATTTTTGCCTAGGATTCAATCCAAAGGAGCAACAAAGATTCAAGGCCACCTGGGGTCAGGAAAGGGGAGCCATTGGGGTTACCATCGATGGAAATCGGGGAACAAAGGACCGTTAGACATTGGTTAATGACGGCCAAAGGAAAGAGAAGGACATTAAAAAAGGAGTGGGTTCCCCTCATTTTTGCAAGCATCTGGATTGGAGAAGGTGGGTTCATGACGAGGGGTGATGACAAAGGGGCACCTTTTCCCTCCCCTTAATTAAGAAAAATCAGTGGAAAAATCTTTTTGCTGGAAAGGAATGGAGGGGGGGGAAAAAGATAACCAGGGAAAAGCGAGTTTCCGGACACTTATGTGGTGAAGTCAACTGAACTAAAAATGGATTCTGCACTCGTCGGTTGACATTCTTGATTGTAAAGGAGGAAAAAAAAAATTGAAACAGAATACAAAAAGGCGGGAAAAGTCGCGTAGAAAAAAGAATAAGCTCTCCGAAGCCGTCAACTGACGAAAAGGAAAATCTTAAACAATAAGAAGGTTAAGGGGGGAAACCTGTGGGGGGGAGTCGGGAACTGAAATCCACTCCACCGGGGGTTGTGAAGCATGATCACACAAGGAAAATCCAAGGACAAGGTCCTTTCATTCCTGTTTGAAGTGGCGAAAAAAATGAACGGAAAAAATGGGTAGGGGGTAAAAAAAAAACCAGATATTCTGGCTACTCCTCAACAACGGCGGGCGGGAAGCCAGCCGGACAAAAGGAAAGCGGAGGCCATTGGGGTCACGAAGCCAAATGTTGGAAGTAAGGGGATCACGAAAGGCCAGAAAAAAAAAAAAACCCCTACCACCCCTTGCCGAAAGCTATAGTGGATTTGTAACCGAATGCAGGGGGGGCGCAACTGGGAAAGATTCCAGACGCAACGAGGGACGGCAAAAACACGGGATCTATATACCGAATGAAACAACAAAATATTTAATTGAAAAAAAAAACATTTTGGAAAACATGCTTCCAGGGGGAAAAAAACACCAAGAGAAAAGGAACGATTCTTTGTCAATAAGTACTTCGGGTCTGCCATAGGAGAAGAAGCTTAAAAAGAAGCATAAGGGGCAAAAATTGGTTTTAGGCTCTAACGGGGGTCACGGAAGTGAGGGTGAACAGAAAAATGGGACTCAAAACCGGGGAAAGATCAAAGGACAGGGGATTATTGAAAACAATTGGTTATAACGAAACCTGGTGAAGAAACAAAGCCAATTGAAGTTTAGGGGAACATCCTATACCGGGTCTTTCCCGGGGGGGGACGAAAAAACGAGAGGAAGGGGGGGAATAAAAGTAAAAAACAAAGAAATTCACAGGGAACAAAAGGGACTTGAAAGGGCGATAACGGAAGCCCGGGGGGGGGGGGAGTAAATTTAAGGAAAAGGGGTGTAAGGGGAAGTAACCGAAAAAGACCGTCTTGCTCGTGAAACAGGCATTCTAAGACATCATTGACGAGATTGGTGAAAGGAAATTGGGGTGCGGGGAGGGCGAACCACGCCAAGTCCAGACCAGATCTCAATGTGCACAATTTTCCGGACTAGGCGTAAGGGGGGGGAGGAAAAAACGCCGGAACGGAAAACAGCCAGTGATTCGGATAGTAGACAGAGAAGTCCAAAGATTTCAGGCTGTAAAAATCCTCAATCTACATCGTCAAGGAAAAAAGACAGGGGGAAGAAGAAAAAAACCCAGGTCAAATTGTTGGCACGGACAAGGGAAAAGATACCACAAACATACGTTAGGGCAGTTCCTTCGTTTGGGGGGTCTTAACCGGGGGGAATTCAAAAATGACAATGAAAAAAAAAAGGCCAACCAGAGAACCAGGCGGCATCTCAAGCTTCTATAAATGGACGGAAGGAGGGGAATGAGAAAAGGGACAGGGGGGAAAAAGCAAAAACCAAAATGTGGGAAAAAAAGGAAAGGCGGCCCCCAAAGTTGGGGTTCTCTGCGGACATCTGACACGGCAACAAGTTTAAGCGACACCAAGAAAAAGGAGGGTTTAAACAAAAGAAGAAGGGCAATTTCGTCGCAAAACTGAACCGGTAGATTACAGCGGAAAAATCATCACTGCAAGATAGAAAAAGCCTGAGGGGGGCTGACAGCCCCAACCTCTGTAGTCATGTGGGCTGCCGGACCTGGAAGAGTAGAAACCAGGGAAGGACAACGAGGTCACCTAATGAAAAATGGAAAAAAAAGACTTTATCACCTTCTTCCCACGTCGGAAAAGGCGGGGGGGGGCGGGAAACATCCATAAAAAAAAGGGGATCCCGACAAAATCAAAAACAAAAAACAAAGGGTAAAATGAGTCAAAATGGAGGAGACGGAAGCCTTTCAAAGAAAAACACTGGGAAAGAGGGGAAACGGAATTTCAACTTTCGCGGGGGGGAATCAATGATCATGTTTTAGAAATGGTGCAAACGAAAGGGTGAAGAAGAGGAAAAGAGGAAGAAACCGGATAGGGAGGCCAGAGTATAGGAAAAAAAAAAGAACAAACTCGGGAGGGGACGAGCAAAGGGGCGGCGGGGGGGGTGCCGGTTTAAGATATCGTGTAGGAGAGGAAAGCAAAAGCAGGAGAATCACGGAGGGGAAAAAAAAAGAGAAAAAACTGGGTTTTCATTCCTTAAGAACTGTTGTTTTGGGGGTTTGGGGTGCCACAGGGGGTAGCCGATGGGGGGGTCACCTCACTCACCGGGGGGACCTGGAAGAACGAAAGAGAAAAATGTGAAAGGGGCCAATGAGGGAAAAAAGTGCAGCGGCCATGGGGGTCCCTTCCTAACATCCAGGGTGATGAGGCAAGACGAGTGGTTAGAGGTCCGGACCAAGGGAGGGGTCCAATTAAGGTTGACGTAAACAAATTAGTGGAAAAAACGAAAAAAACCAACGAATTGAAGGGGAGCAGGTCACGGGGAGAAGCATTTTGGGGGAGAGGGGGGGCGGGGAATATGGGTAACCAGAGAGGGGGCGGAGTGATGTCGAGAAAGGAGGGAAAAGAGACCCAAGAAAAGGAATTCGGGGGCTCTGCTGGATTTGGGGGTCTCACCTCAGGCATTCAACCTTTGCTCAAGGGGAGGAAAAAAGAAGGGGGTGAAAAACGCAAGACAGAAACCAAGGAAAAAAATGATGGAAAGAAGGGGACTTTCCTCAATAAAACAAACCAGCAAAAAGGGGGGCATAATCAGGAAAAAGGAAAAAAGGGAGGGGGTAGTGGCGACCGGGGAAGCCCTAAAGCAACTTCAGGGGTAAGGGACAGAAAAGGGTAAGAAAAACTGGGGGCAGGGGAGGGGATTAGGGCCTTGAGAAAAAGATGGGTGTGTTCAGGACGGAAAAGGGGCCTGAGCCCTGAAGTAAGAGAATTGTCCTTGCACTCGTGCAGGGGAGAGGGCCAAGGGAAAGCAACAGAAGTTGGGGGAGGAACAAACCGGTAAATCCTACACAATGGGAAAAAAAATCAAAATTAAAAATTTAGGGGAGGGGCTGTCGAAGAAATCGACAAAACGCCGGGGGCGCAAACCGTGGGCCCAAGGGAGGAAGCAAATGGCAGGAAAAGAAAAAAGGATCGTATAATCAGAGGAGGAAAAGGGGGCAATACCTCCTGTCTAGCCCACACGTAACGGGGAAGACTGTAAGGAAAGGGGAGCTGGGGCCAAAGATGCCAAGTTGGTGGGAAGGTTGTCAGGTTGCCGAGCACTGTGAGGGGGTACAAGGAAAAAAGAGGAAACACTGGGGTGGGGAAACTGGGAGAAAAGGATTACAAGTGGCACCCAAAAGGGGAGTTCAAAAAAAGATCCCTCTAGGTACACTTCGAACTTGAAATGGTTTTTGTCGGGGGGGATACAAGAAAGAAAGGCTGTGGTCGGGGGTTTGCAAAGGGAGTAAAAAAAAGCAGTACTTAGACACGGACCTTCATCTTTAGGAAGCGTCAAATCCGGGGGGGGTAGAAAGGTAAAGGGGGCGAAATACCAAACAGAAAAGGGAAAAAAGGCACATTCTCTACTTCCCTCCTAAAATTGTCATGAAAGAAAGAGGGGGGGAACCCAGAAAAAAGGGGGGGATCTACACAGAACGAAAACGTAACGTTGGTTCCCAAAACCCTAAGCTAAGTTGGGGAAAAAACCTGTTCTGGGAGGGGCACAGGGATAGAGGGGAGGAAAAGAACCATGGCCGGGGAGAAAAGTAGACCTGCGAATCGTTAAATTTAGGAAAAGGTAAAGAAATTTTAGAAGTCCACGGCCGACCCCACGATGCCGAAACGTTTCGGGAGGTGGGAAACCTAAAAGCCAAAATGGAAGAAAAAAGATGGCGGGGGGGGGGAAAGGGGGTAAATAATTGTCAACCACACATCTTCACTCAATCACAGCCCCGTAGGGAAGAGTACTCAAGAGGGGGGAGAAAGAAACCTTCCAAGAGGCGCGCGAGAAAAGACGGAAAAGACATGAAGGGAACTGAAAATCGTTCCGACGGTACTCTCAAAATCCTAAAAAAGAGTGGGGGAGAATAAAGAGAGAAAAAAGGGGTTTTGATTGACATGGAAACCAAGTCCAGGTCGGTAGGGGGGGGGGACCAAGGCGGAGGTCCGCACCTATGAAGGGTGGCCAAAAGACAACAAGAGAAAGGGGGGGAAAAGAGGAGGGCCCCCAAAATAACCCGCCGAAGGGGGGGGGGGGAAAAAGAGGGCCATAGAAAAAAGACCACCTCCTACTTAACAACACCTCACAAAAAAAAAGTTACCCGCCTACTGGGAAAAAAAAAGGAAAAAAGGAGGGGAAAGGGGTGTAAAAAGCCGTGGCGTCGAAGAAGGACCATGAAGTGGTTTCCCCACGCCCAGGAAAAAATGCGGACCCTTTGGGCCTGCAATTCCAGGCCAGAGGGAGAAAAGGGGTCCCAGGTAAAAAATGGTGACAGGAGCAGGAAAGGAAAAATGGACGTCTCGCTCTCAAAGCTACAGCCTTGGAATCCTCAGGGATGATCTCAGGAGGAGAAAGAAAAACAACGTGGACGACCGAACCGCAAAGAACTAGGAAAAGATGAAACTTTTGAGGGAATAAATGAACCCTTTTTCCAGCAAGTTGTACTTCGCAGGAAACGATTAACCGGTGGGGAACAAGGAAGAACAAAAAGGAAATTGGAAAACAAGACCTATGGAGCGGGAAAAAGGAGGAGGTGGCAAATCCAAGGGGAAAGGACCTGACAACCTCCCAAACTACAATGAAAAAGAAAACATTCCCCTTTCAGAAGAAAAAAACTAGCCCAAAAAGAAAAAAGGGCGGGGAAAAGCTGAGCAAGGGTGGTGGCAACAAAGAAAACAACGTCGTCGAGTTCAAAACAAAAAAAACTGTATTATTATTGACCTGAAGAATGTTGGTACAAGGGGTGGGGAAAAGTGAAAGGGGGGGGGGGGGGGAATAAAAGGGGGGAGAAGGGGAAAAAAAAATTGTGGGGTGGAAGGGAACAAAGCGGAAAGTTGGGGGTTTTCGTTTCCAATTTTGAAAGGCGGGTAAAGAACTAGTCGAAAATTGAAAAAAAAGTAAAAGAGAAGCATGGGACTTGGAAACAAAAAATAGGGGGGGGGAGGGGGGGTTTAACGGCTTTGTTTTAGCGGGACACGGTCTGAAGTCCAACGGGAAAAAAGACCGGAAAAAAAAAAAAGGGTTCTTGGTATCGACAACAAAAAGGGGAAGGGAACTCTTGTGGAGGGGCGGTGTCTTTGTCGTGAAGGGGAACGGGGGAAGGGTAAAAAAAACATCGAGGAGGAGGGAGAAAGCTCGGGGGCCAGCTGGAAAAGAAAGCACTCGGACAAGGTTGTAGGCTGCAACAAGAGACGAAACACAGCCCCAACACGAGATCAAAACATAACACCAGTGACCGGGGAAAAAAGGAGGGGCCCAATTAACAATCGGACCACGTTGAACAGGCAGGAGAGGTCGAGAAAGGGCAGTGTCCAAATCACAAGGAAAAAGGGAAAGGAAGGAAGGGGAAACTGAGGGGGTTTTGGGTGTTCCATAAAACCAGGGTAACCGGGTGGATAGGAAGGCGTGCAAGGGGACGAAACATAGTGGCGGGGTGGGGATTATCAAAAAAGAGACCGAGTGTTCCTGGGTAGCACGCCTTTTTTCCTTCACAAAATGGAGGCGAGTAAAAAAAAAAACTACAAAACGAGAAAAGAGCTTGGGGTGGACGAGGATACCTGGCCCCCGGATCGGTAGAAAAGGGGTGGGGGAAAAATCGGGGGAGGTAATCCAACTGGGGAACACCTCCGGGGGAAGGGAACCTGTTTCCGGGTGTTGAGTGATGTCGAGTCCGTAACGGACAGCTAACTAAAAGGGAAAATCCCTGGGTTATTTGGGGGGGTGCAGGGGCATATCACCTGGAAGTCATCCTTGGATGATTCTATAACAAGAGTTTAAGAAAACAACGGTAACGGGTACGAGGGAAGGAAATACGGGGTCGGAAAAATGCAGGAACGTCGGAACATAAGCAATGTCAAGCAACAGCGTCTCCTTGAGGGGGAATTTGAATAAAAAAAAGGAGGAAAAATGGTGAGGAGCAGTGGGGGCTGAAAAGTCGAAAAGGCTTCAGGGTCAGCCAAAAAAAAAATGGGGCGCCGGGAAGAAGGTCTCAGGGGGGGGAAGGGGGGTTGAACAGAGAAATTGAGGACCTTCAACAAAAGGCGAGAAAAGGTCCACGGACAAAATGATTATAAATTTTGGGGAACCGTTAGGGGTTGTCGGGGAGCGAGCCAAGTCCACAACTCCGTGGGGTAATTCCATGACATTAAAAAAAAAAGATAAATTCCTGGTCAAAAGAAGTAACCGCCCGGTCAGGGTGTCTGGTATTGCGAAAAGGTCCGTGGAAAAAAAGTGGGCATTGTGATAAAAAAGGGACCTAGCACCTGTTCTTTTCCTTAACACGGGGGATGTAAAAAAAAAAGTCAGGGAAGGTACCTGGTGGAGGTACCGGACAAAATTTGTTCCCATAAAAAAAAATAAGGGGTCCATGGGGGGGGTATCAAGAACCGACCAAAAAAAAAAAACATACAAAAGGGGTTCGACCAAAATGTACATAGAGAGTTGCAAATTTTACGAAAATTCTAAAGGAGCAAAAGAATCTGGGGGGAGCGTCGAAAAGGGTTGGCAAAAAACTAAATCACACGAACCAGGAGGAAGAAATATTGAACGAAAAACAATCTGTTACAGGAAGGTAGGAAACGAAAGCTCCACCCTCGGACAAAAGGAAGTAGTGTTTTCAAGAAATTTTTCCTGCTTTCGGCATCAGAAACAGGAAAGGGATAGGGGGCCGGCACAACAGGGCAAAGCGGGTTCGTGCTCAATTGAAACAACGTGGGAGGTTGGGACGAAATTTGACTAAACGGACCCAAAAGAAGACAGGGGGGTTGGACAACAATTTTTATCAACAAAAAGGGGGGGGCAAGGGCCACCAAGACGGGGGGCTGTAGGGGGGGGGCTAACAAGAGGGAGAAAAGCAGATGCAAGGGTTCCCTTTTCACTTAAAGAAAAAAAAAGAAAAACGAGAGGGCAAACAGGCCAACTCAGTAAACCGGAAATTGACATTACAAAATTGAAGGAGGGGGGGGGGGAGGGAACAATAAAATCAAGAAAAGGTGGGGCGGGGGAACGTTTTAAATTCACTTTGGGAAACCAGAAAACGACGGGGTTAATCGGGGGGACCGTGGGGAAAAAGAAAAGGACCATCAACCTAAGGGGCAGCTGGGGTTGTAACCTCGAATGACCCCGGGCCCGGTTGCGGTTTAGATGAGAGAACCCAAAAAGCATGGAAGAGAAACGCTTTGGGGACACAATTGTGGGGGGGGGGGTGGGGTTCACTTCCCAGGCTAAACCAGGAAAAGGTTGGGAGGCAGAAAAAGCAGGAAACTAAAAAAATGCCACGCTGGAGGAATGAGCAAACGGGGGAACCTGGGAAAAGAGCACTAAAGTCAAGGGCAACGGGAAACCATCAGACAGTCCAACGCTCAAACTCTCGATAAAGGCCAACTAAATCCAAGACAGAATAAACCCGAGTCCCGCCACCAAAAGGGGGGAAGAAGGGGAGGAGACGCAATCTTGGCGTTCGGCCCCTGGGAAAAAGGGGGACCGAGTGTGGGAATCAAGGGGACCGGAATGTTAGGAAGGTAACCTGGACTCTCCGAGAACTCTTCTCGGATCCAAAACGGGGGGGGCAAAAGGAAAACCTGCAAAGGGAGGGAATTGCGATCCCCAACCATACGTGTGGGGAATCAAAAAGTTAGACGGGCGGCACTTTCACTTTTGGTGGGGAGAGGCGACAAAACCGGGGCCCCCATCACCATTACAAGCAAAACCTTAGAAGTGAAAAGGGGGGAACCGGGGGAAAAACTGGGGTTTCGCGAAATGTCGGGCTCATTACCCACACCTCGTGTTCACGGGAGAAAAAGAGGGCAAAAAAAAACCGAAGACAATGCACATCGCCGACGGGATCCCAGTTTCTAGAGGGGAAAAGGCCAAAAAAAGCGGGAAAGGTTGCTGAAATGGGGGGGGGGGGGGAAATGAATGGTGTCCTAAAAAATCTACAACATTTCATCGTTGACAAGGGGAAAGGAAACGACACCAACCGGGAATCATTGAAAAGCGGGAAATCCGGGAGCAACGTAAAAAATCGGGGGCTGTATGAGAGAGCGGAGATTCTCATCACAAAAAAAAAAAAAGGATGGGGGAGTTCAAGGGAAAGAGCAAACCTTGGTGGTCCGCCTCTAGGGTGAAAGCCAAAGACGCTGGGGGAAGAGGATAACAGGAAAATCAATTTGAAAGGGGGGGCTAAGTTAGAAAAGTGTCCATACTCAAAGTTTGCCGAGAGACGGAAGCCTGCAGACAAAAAAAGGACGGAGAGGGGTCTGATAGAAAGCAAAACACCTGAGGGGATTCCCATTTCATAAAGCTTTGACGGTAGGGGAAGGATAAGAAAAGAAAAAATGACGGGGGAAAGGGTGAGAAACCAAGAAAAGCTCTCTCGCTAAAAGTGGGGGTTGGCAACGGTCGGGAAAAAGCAAAACATGTTGAAGTTAAGTTGGGGGCGCAAGCCATTTGAGGGTAGCAGAACGGGTTGCAGGTACCATCACTGTATGCCACATGGTTGTTGTTGGGAGGGGGGGGAAGAAAACCAGGGTAAAATGCAAATCCGTCCTTTAACCCTAAAAAGCACACATTGGGAAAAAGGGAGGACCAGCGCAGGTTACTAGCTGGGGGTACATTGGACCCATAGTTCCAGGCAAGGGCGAAAGAGTCACAAACCAAGCCTATGGGTTACTTCCAAATTTGTGGAGGCACAGGGGGGTGGGACGGGCAAAGGGACTGAAAAAAAATCGGGTGGCCAAGAGCGGGACGGCTGTGGGTTCGTAAAGGGGATTTCCCGAACTGGGAGAAAGGGCGCGGACGGGTAAGAAGGGGTCAAACACAAAAAATGCTTGGGGAAGGGTCCCTCTCTTGTTGAAAACAACCCCGTGGGGGACAAAAAGACACAGGAGCAGGAAGGGGGGAAAAAGGGGGAGGATAAGGAAAAAAATGCGGAGAGGAAATCAAACCCGCACCCAAAAAAAATCAGCGTCAAAAACAGGTCGAGAAGGGGATAAACGTGGGAAAGAAGAAACCTGGCCCCCCACGGGAGCTCATGGGGGAAAAAGGGAATAATTGTAGAAACGTTCGGTAGTAAATACAACGAATGATTGTGGGTGAAGGCACCAAAAGAAAAGGGGGACACCCAGGGGGAAAAAAGTAAAGGTCCCATCAGTGGTCACACTGGTACCAGGGCACGTGCCGTCAAGTTTCTTATGTCAACCCGGGGAAAACAGACACACGGATGTGGGCAGCCACAGAGGGGAGAGTGGAGTAAAAAAAGAAGAACTGGGTTAGCAGTACTGAAATGTGCGTCACTCCAAGGGGGGCCGGAGGGAACTGGGGGGCGCTACGACGCCAGGGCCTGCCCTCTAAGAAAGAAAAGAGGTGAACTGATGCCCGAAACCGAAAAGGATCGAAGCAAAAAGGAAAGGGGTCTGGTTAGAGGGTTATCGTTTGCCCTCATCAAAAGCCCTTGGTAGGAAAATATGTGGGCTGAAAAAAAAAAGCCAACCTGTCAGGTAAGGGAGAATGAGGGGGGGGGTGACACTGGTCACATAACGCGGGGCCAAAGCTTAAGCATTAACACCCCATTGTCCGTGAGGAAATCCAAGTCGGAAGGGTGAGACGTGTGTGAGGGTGGGTGAAGGAGGGAAACCATTCCCAATTATGTCAAAATTAGGGAAAAAAAAGAAACCTGACCGGGGGCTTCTCTACGGGAAACGCAAATCGTTGGGTTTGTCCCTTGGTTTCAAAAATAATAAGAGAGACAAGGGGTATAAAAGTCACGTGTATTTTGTAAGCCTAAAAACTAAATGGAGGGGAAAGGTGCGTAACGCCAAAAGGGCAAAAGGGGTTTATCATAATCGGTTGGGGTCCGATGAATCGCGACCCAGGCACCTTACATGGAAAATACCTCCAAAATAAGAAAGATGGGGGGGCAATGGAGGAAAGAAAAAATTGCAACAAAATGGGGTCCAAATGGCCAACCAGGAGGATGGAAAAGACCCGGGGAAATTAAATGTAACCTTCTAAAGTTTAAACGTTAATAATTTACAGACGGAAAGGTCCACGACGAAAAAAGGGGGAGGGGACGACATGGTTTCGGGGACGTTTCCTAAATCCAAAATGAGGCTGCTTAAAAGGATATTGCACGCCAGCGGAAAAAAGGGGTCCGACGATTAAAAGAAAACGGACCTAATTCGAAGGGGGGCACCGCTAAAAAACACACAAGCACGAAAGCAAAAAAAAAAACTAACCCAAGGAGGGTCAGAGGAAAAAGAAAGACGTGGGGAAAAAGCCGCGAAACAAAAGCCAGATTCCTAAAACAAAGGGGTTAGAACATCGTAACCCAGGTAGAAGCGCAAAAAGGGCGCAAAAGGACAATCGGTGGAAAAAACACCAAGCGTGGCGACAAATGCGCCTACCCCAAGGGAGGGACAAGGTTTTGAAAAGTTCTCAAAGGACAGAGACGGGATCAAGCACCAAAAACAAAACGAAAGGTGGAAGAAACGGACAAGACCGCAACGACACCGGAAAAGCCAATACCAAAAAACAAAATAAATCTTCCATTACAAAAAAATTGGAATGGCTTGGAAGCGCCATGGGGTAAGGAGACTTATAAACTGGGGAAGGGGGACACCCCCACGCCGGAACGACTGTGGAAAAAAAAGGTTGGCAGGCATCAAACGTCATTTCTTTTCAGGGCGGAAAGAGGTTGCAAACAAACTAAAGAGGGAGTGGCAGGGAAAAAAAAAAGGGGGAAGCCTGCAAAAAATTCCCATCGGGGGTTCAAAGAGCACCGACTCCATAAAGGCGACATTTGCTCCAAAAAACCGGGGTCAAAGACCCCAGAACAAAACTACAAGAGGGTCGGCTTTGGGTCAAAAAATGAGGAGTGGGTAAGAACAAATTTGGGGAATAACAGACTACGGACAAACCCTGTGGCTCATTAGGAAAGAAACGATAGTGGGGAGAAAGAAAAATTGAATGCGGTGGTAGAGGGAGGGGGTCAATAACAGTGATCCCTCCGGGCCTTAAAATGTTGAACTACAAACAAAAGGCCGCGGGTCGGAAAAAAAAACAAAAAAAAGAATGACAATCGAATGAACGTGTCCCAATGGTCCAACTAAAACACCAAGTTGGCTTCCAAAAAAGGTGGGGGGAAGGGGGTGAAAAAAAA
>Ga0179593_1427902_pt1 | contig 22028 bp, 27 predicted proteins | sample CZODoug2_1_08_16_FD_185931 | JGI IMG/M metagenome (GOLD analysis project Ga0179593, IMG submission 185931) | Vadose zone soil fungal communities from Angelo Coast Range Reserve, California, USA - CZODoug2_1_08_16fungal (PacBio error correction) | ecosystem: Environmental > Terrestrial > Soil >...
CGGTCATGCTTGTGGGTAGAAAACCGCCTCATAATGCAGCGAGAAGACGAGGCATAACGTGTCGTTCGGTCAGGGTTAGAGGGAGGTTGGTAGAAAAACCGATCTAAGGAAAAAGGGTAAAACGGTCGTTAAAATCGATTCTGGGTCCAAGAAGTGGAAGGGGAAAAGCGCAAGCGTTCAACTCCATCACTTCGCATTACAGGGTGGCACAGGGGAAGTAACAGGTATGCTTGACAGGCGGGTACGAGCAGGGGGTGAAAAGCGCGGTAGGGCTTACAGAGAGGGGTGAGAGAATGGAGTACACTGGTCTGAGAAGACTAGGCACTCTTTTTCGTAGATCGAGAGGGGGGTCAGCCGGGAGATTCAGCCAGAACCAGAAGGGGGAGGGAGACGGTCGATCGATCCAAAAGAGACCGAAATTTTGTCCGGCGCCGGGTGTTGCGGAGAAGGGTCCGGAAGTCCACTCGGATTCAAAGTTGGGTCAGAAAAGAAGGGATCCGCAGAGAAATGGGGGACCATCTAGTAGGATTTACGGAAAATATGAGGCCCTACCCCGGACACGGGAAAAATGGGTGGCACAGTTTGAAACGAGGAAGAGGGGAGAGAAAGGAAAATAAAATTCTTTCTGGAGGCAAGGGTTGAAGTCAACCTTAAAGAACCGCGGAACTGATCCTTAAGGAAGGCCGTCACGGGAGGAGGCCTCCAGAAAAAGGGCAGTAGGGACATCGCTGCTGTAAGCCGGGTACGAATTGGTTTCCCCTAGGGGAACTGCAAAATTTCAACGGGGGATGTGGCAGAGAATGAAACTAAAAGAAAGAGCTTCATAAGACTGGCTGTAACTGCGGGAAGACGAGGAGTCTATGAGGAAAAAAAAAGTGAGCAAGTGAAAAATCAAAAAAAATATCGCTTTACGGGGATGATGGAGGAAGGGACCGGGGGGGGCCTACCTTGCGGGCAACAAAGAGGGGTGATAAAAGAAAGAAGGTGGCTACCAGCCAGACATTGGGTTGGGGTTTCGAGGGGGTCTGGTTACCTCGCATTTGGAAGGGAGAAAAGAAAACGCATAAGTGAGTGAAAGGGACACAGGTAAAAAAATAGACGGGGGCCTGGACCGGAAATTTTAGCTAACAGGCGGTCCCGACCGAGGTTAACGACTCGTAGGGGATGCGAAAAACACGGGCACCTGAGAGAAAAAAAGGTGGTGCATCAAGGGGGGGAGGTCAAATTTTTCAGGCGCCTCGCGTGCTCCGCGATCCTGACGGGGGCCCTGGGTGAGTAACGAACCGAAAACCGCCCCTGAGGGGGGGGACTTTAAACAGAAAGGGGCTCCTTAATGGCAGCCTTCCGGCAAAAAGTGGGAAATGTCGCAGAGGATGTAGAGACCCCGAACGGTCAAAAAATGGGACATGGAAACGCGCCGCGTGAGCGAACCCCAAATCGAAAAAGGAAGCAGGTGGGGGGGGAAAAAGGTTGCGGGACGGTCAGTCGCCATAAGACAGTCTTTGCTGGAGTGGTAGGGGAATACGTTTGAAAATGCGTTTTCAGGAAAAAGCCGTTTTCAACGCAGACACCCATGAGAAGGGGAAAGGTATGCCGGAAGGGGGAAGTTACGAAGCGTGGGCCGAATTAACTGCCGCTGGGGCGTGGCTCACTGCGAAAAACGAGGGTTTCACACAATAAAAAAGGTAAGAGTTGGGGGCGCGAGAGGAGTGAAGTGGGTGTGAAGCCCAGGGGGGGGCCAAAAGGTCCAGCAACAGGGAAAGAGGGAAGAGGGACACGAGGTCGCCTGACGGACGTGAGTATAGGGAGCGCGCCAAGAGTCCTGGAAGGACCCCTACGGGGAAGATGCTCAGGGGGAGGGAAGGGGGAGGGATTAGCGATGGTTCAAAGAAAACCAGAGAGGTATCGACTGGAAAAATGCGGGGGGGAACTGGGGGAGGATGAATCGAGTGGGCCCTTCAAAAGAAAAGAGGCTTAAAAGAAAGGAAAAGGGAAAAAAATCGGGTGTGCGGGGGGGGTCTGTGAGATGGCAAAGACTCTCGGTCCCCTTAATCTGCGCTTCTTCTGACAACGATCAACACAAGACTAACAAGAGCCATGAGGACGGTGGCCACAACGTGACAGAAGGCCTTGGTGGGGGAATATCAAACATTTGCATTATGGGAAGGGGATGGACTCAGGGAGGAGGGGGCAATGGAATCCTTGTGACATCTGGAAAAAAATTTATAGAAACCTCTGGATTTGTGGCAAGGGGGTAAAAACTAGGGGGGGGAGGGCTGGGAAAGATGTGCCAAAACCCAAGGAGGGGCGCTAAACTGGTCAAAGTGGGAGAAAGGCGAGATTGTGTCGAAAGGGGCCCCGAAATTCCACATGGGAGGAGGAATAAAGGTGGGCTGGAAGGGGGAATTGGAGGTGCGTCCGAAAACAGGATCGCTGTCTCCAAATCGTTGGGGAGAAAGTTCGACCCGTTTAGGAAAGATGGCAAAAATTGGGAATTAGCGGGGCGTAAGGAAAGAAAGGTGGATTCGCTCGGGAGTCAAAGGGGGCAAAGATGAAAAAAATCCAATGGGCGTGGACGCCTGAATAAGAGACGGGCGGGACGGAGCGTGACTGTCAGTCAGGTCATTTTTGTAAATAAAAGAGCAGGGGAGAGGTCGCGGGAAACCCGGGTGGGGGAAGGAGTTGATGAGAAAAAAAAAAAAATCTCACCAAAATCGCAAAGAAAAGAGCCTTATGGATGCAGGGACGGTCAAGAAAGAAAATATAGAGAAACAACAACAAAGAGGAGAAAAATGGACCGCTGGAGTGGCCAGCCCGCATGAACTAACGGAGCGTAAGGGGCATTTGTAGTCCGTGTCGAGTTTTTCAGGGAAAACTTATACCATCGAAGAAAAGAGAGGAGGGATGGTGAAAAGACAGCAAGGCACGCCGCGAAGAGCACAACGAGGGGGCAGTCCAAGGAAAAGGGGACCTGTTTGGGTTAGAGTTCCACAGCCGGTCCAGAGCACGAAAATCAGTCTTTATATCCTCGCCGCTAGAAAACAAGAGGGAAAAATGCGACGACAGACCAGCGTCCAAAAAAGAAAAAAATTGGGGGGGAAAAAAACGATTCTTATGGAGCACCGCAACAACCCGCCCACCGATATAAAACTTGGAAAGGGCGCCAAAGGAAAAGCAACAAGCACAGGAAGCGACGAAAAGCCCGGTGGAAGAGACGAGGGGCAATAGCTTGCACAAGCCGCACCCTCAAGAGGGCCAACAAGATTGTTTGATAGAAAGTACCGACAAGGAACACCGAGAGGTATAAAGGCCACATCGAGGAAAAGAAGGAAATAAAAACATTTATGAAAGGTAAGGCACTGCACAAGGTGTGCGCAGAAAGAGGAGGGGGTCGACCGGGGAGAGATGGGAATATAGGCGCCATTCCAGCAGAATCAAAGCCCATCTGTAGAGTTGCCAGAAAACATAACGGGAGGACAAAGAGTTGGGGGACTGGGGGCTTTATCGGAACGGAAGGAGGTACGGGGTTGAAACTTGACAAAGAAGGGTGAAAAAAACATTCACATAATTGCCGTCCGAAAATGAACAAAACCCCCAAAAAAAACCAAAAAACCACACCCCCCAGCCTGGCACGAAAAGGGAGGAGAAACGACATAGAACCGGAAACCATCTGAAAAAGGAGGAGGACTGAAAACGCGGGGTGGGGAGGGATCGAGAGAGCAAGCCGTAAGGGGGGCAAGGGGTCGAGAAAAGATTCTGATTAACGTGTGCGCGGAAGAGGGGACCACGCTTCTTCAACTCCCTTACAGCAGCGCCAAGATTTTCACGCGGCTTGGGCCCTGAGTGCACCATATAGAACGGAAAGAAAACACATCCCGCCAATCTACCCAAAAGGTCGGGTAAACAACAGCCAGGCAGGAGCTTAAAAAATTAAGCAGTTCAGGCCGGATCAGGCTAACCGGGGGGAGGTCCGAAAAAACGCAATCCACAAGATTTAAACACTCGAAAAGAAAAGGCGGGATTAGCAAAAAGAGACTGGTAAACATGGAATGCGGAAAGGTACGAGGGGGGTGTCAGCGCATAACTCGGCGCGGGGAAATGGAAGGTTCGAGGGGAGAGGGAAATCTCTGGAGAAAGGGGGAGCAGTTCTCAAACAACATTCATCCAGGAAGAGGAATTCATGTGGAAGGAACACCCCTCAACAAGGGACAGCGGGGGGGTCCTGGCGAAAAACGGGCAAGGTAAAGCGGAGACCGAGCAATCAAGAGAAGAAATACCGAGGGGAACTGCGCTTCTCTGAACCAAAAAAAGTAAGCACTTTTCGGGGGGAACGCACTACCAAAGGAGTAAGATGGCTTTTAACGCCAAGGAAGAAAAACGCCAGTTACAGTCCCGCTGAGAATGGGGACCTTGCGATAGCTGCGCCACCAAAGGAGGAGCAGACAAATAAATGCCTGACGGGACCCAAGAAGACAAGGCGACCCCACCAAATTCCTTAAAGAAGGCCAAAAGCAGTGAATCCGTGATAACCGTATTTACGGCCTCAATTAATGCATACAGCCAGCGATGACACCTCCCATAAGCGAGATCCGGGATCGCGAAAAAAAGAAAAAACATCATGGGAAGAGGTTGGGAAGGAAGGAAAAGAGTCATGCTGCAAGCACCGGGGTTCAAAAGACGTAGTCAGTATCCACAGTCGCCAAATGGAACTAAAAAAAAAAAAGGTGAAAGAATTTCCTCTCTAACGCCCGGGCAAGGAGGGAAAGCAGCTGCCCTAATAAACTGAGGGGTCTGGAGGCGAAATCAGTGAGCCGTCAGGGGGGGAGAGGTCCTGCGTATCAGGTTACTTCAAAAAAAAGCCTAAACGCACCGAATAGGTACTGCGAGAGGGGGAAGGAAAGAGAAACGATCATCGCATAATGCCAACTGGGTGACATGTGAAGGTTGGGGGGAAATCAGCACAAGAACTGGGAAGGACAAATACTGCACGCTGTCTGCCTGAAAGACGGAGGAGATACCTCAACGGAACGGTCATGACTCTCAGGACAAGAGCCCTCCGGAAAAAAAAACACGAAAAGAACTGAGGACGATTTAGAACTACTCAAAGCTTTGGTCGGGGAGAATCTCAGCGCGAAAAATTTCAGTCTCGAAAATAGGATCGGAAACGACTCGATAACGCACGTTTAAATAAAAGACAACCTCGACATCGAACGAAAAAAGGCGTGAAAAAAATAGAGAACAGAAAAAAAGCGCGCTACTCCCGGCAATCAACTGGAGCGGATCCCTAGAAGGGGAGAAAAAGCAGGGGGTGTTGACCCGCGGGGGACACAAGACTCACAAGGACTTGGAAACCGAGATGAGTGAACACCAAGCGAGCGCCAGAGCGCATGGGGGGGGGGGGGAAAGGATCGACAAAAGGAGATCACCCCCGAAGAAAGAAAACTTGACGACGCTTCCCGTCTCAATCATGGCTCCGGGGGGGGGGGGGGGGGGGGGGGGGGGGGGGGGGGGGGGGGGGGGGGGGGGGGGGGGGGGGGGGGGGGGGAGCAGTTTTGGGGTTTTGTTGGTTGTGGGGGTGGTGTGGAGAGGTGAAGTGGTTGTGTTGTTGTGGTGGTGTGTGTTGGTTTGGTGGTTGGGTGGGGGGGGTGGGGGGGGGGGTGTCGATTCTTTCCGTCCCCCCCGCAGACGCTGGCCTCACTCAACCCAAAAAAGGACTTGGATAAACCCCTGGAAACTCATCGGAAGTTCCGGCTTTGGTAGCGGTACTCTCCTCAGCCATTCTAAAGGACTAAAGCGTATAAAACTTTTCTGTCTTCGGTGTGCGATCTTTTGTAGCAAATTCAAACCCCGCGCGAAGGAGAAGTCATCTCTTACGGGTAAAGCTCTGTATTGGCAAAAGACTGCAATCGGGAGACGCGTTTAACCCAGAAAATTCTGCTAACTCTCCGGGAGAGAGTCCAGTGGTCTGGGGGACATGAGCGCGATAGGGGTTACCGGATTTTTTCACCCGGAGCGGCGTCCATGGTCCTTTGGGCGTTGGGTCAAAAGAGGAGCGAGAAGGGAGATCGCACGAGTGTTCGGTAGGAGGGCTGGGGAGATGGTGAGCCTGAGATTCTAAAGAAAACAGCACTTGATTAGACTTTCTACAAAGCTGAATCCAAAGAACAAGCGGGTGTGGTCCGGCGCGAGTTGGATGGGTCAAGAAAAGCAAGGCGACTTTCTTTGAGAGAGGGAAGCGGCTGCATACATCTTACAGAATGTAAAAGACCGGAGCTTTGGGAAAGGCCCGAAAACTGAGGGCACAAGGGTGGCAACATGGAGCGATGGAGGGGATGAAGGGAGAGAGGCAGCTCCATCGTGGCAGTGGAGGGTCGTGTTGAAAGTAAAAAAGGAACGCATAGGCTAGGGGTGAGAGCATGGCGCCGCCAGAAAATCAGGGAAGGGGTCGAGAGGATTTCAAAGTAGGGACGAAATGGGTAACGAGAGGAATTGGCGGGGGGGAGCTTTGAACAGTGAGAAAACGGGGGGGGGGCTGGATAACGGAAGGGTCGGCGGGGGAACTTGGAACGCAGCGCTGGGCGATTAGGGGGGAAAACTCTCGAAAGGGGAGACGGCGGTAGTCACCGATATCGCTGGATCGGGGGAAATTGGGAGCGATGGAGAACCTTGCAGTCCTGGCAAAACCCTCGGGTATACGGCATCAAGGTCCGACATGTTCAAGGAAAACATTTTGGTCGCATTGGGCGTTAAATGTACCGCCGGAAGGGGGTCCGGGTCTGAGAACTCACTCCGGGTGAGCTATAGAACATGTCACCGTTGCGGGGGCAGGGTAACGTCGCATCATACAGGGAGGGAGAAGAGGGGTACCAGCGGTCGTTAAATGAGGAAAAAAAATTCTTTGGGAATTCACCAGAAGAGAGTGGCCCTCGTGAGGGTCCGGCGACCCGATGGGAATCCTAAAGGGAGCTTGCAGAAGTTTTCCTTGTTTGATGGAGAAAAACCAGTAGACCCAAGTGGTGAGGGGGTGCTGCAAAAGGGAGTCAGCCTTAAGTCTTGCAGTGGCAATCCAGGTAAAGCATGGAAGTTCGAGCCCAAAACTTCGAATTGCCAAACGACGGGGAGGTATGCAACAAAGACTTTCCGGGGGCAAAATTGTTTGGTTCCTAAGGCGGGGAGCCAGCAGGAAGGACTTGCTAGGTTACGAACGGGGGAAACATTCGTTTTTCTCGCCATGGACCAAAGGAGGCACAGGGGGGGGACTGGTTTAACATTCAGGTACCTGAGGAAGGGGTTCTTTCGTGGGTTGGTGGGGCCGAGAGGGGCTTTGCGTTTGAAAGCATTGCGAAGGGCTTGTGGTTCAAAACGTCATTCAGGAAGCCTGGGACGGGTGGGCAAGGCGGCCCCGGGGGGGAAGAAGTGGGGGGGGGGAAAGTGTCATCCTCCCAACTGTCCTATGGATCGGCGAGACATGTACTGACGCCGCGTTCTGATCTATGTCTCGAAAAACAGTGCTTTTCTGTAAGGCGCCTCAGGTCCGAGCAAAGAGTGGCTCTTTGAGGAGCTTAGGGGCTCCGTGCCCAGATTAGGTCTTGTGGTCAGGCTGGGTGAGGCCGTGGGTAATACTATGGGGTGCCACATGGTCCAAAAAATATTAGTCCGGATACCGCCACGGGGCACCCTCTTTGGGGGGGGAGACGTGAGTTGGAAGTTTGACCCTATCGCGCGCAAAAAAAATCTTCGCGCTCTGGATGCGCCAGTCGAAAAAAGAGCAAACGGTCGAACTCAGAGGCATCGCAACCGAAAGTACTGAAAATGTATCACACCTGGATATGGGCACGGGGTCTTAGCGAGGCTGCAGGGCACTGCAGAAATAAGACCGTAGCTTTAGAGGAATCAACTGTAGGGGGCGTAAACATCTGGTAGTGGGGGGGGCAAGCTGAGACGGCCCACACCTACGTTCAGCGTCTCAACATTTGTACGAGTTCGCCCAGGTATGGGGCTCGGGGCGGTACAGTAAAGAATGGGCAACAGAACTATCTACGGCATAAGGGGGTGGGCTTGTCGGTTATGCGGCCGGTCACTGTAGGGCTCCCAGTTTGGGGAGGGAGGGACGGGCGCGGGTGTGCGCTCCATCATTTGGGGGGGGGGGACCCGAGGGGGGGGGGAAAGAAGGCGGCGCAGAATTTATGGCAAGCGGGTACTTTCCTTAAGCATTCTGGGGCCACGATAAAAAAACCCGCTAACAAGGGTGGTCTGGACATAAGAAAATTTCGGCTAGAGCCGTTCGGTAAGTAAATTGCCTTCAGGTGACTACTCCGGGACGCTTCTGCGAGGGGTTGGGTGGGATGAAGGGTTGGCGGATGAAAAAAACCAAAAAAAAATCACCGCTGCACACAGTCATCCACGTAACTCCTGGGGTTTCACGGGGCTTCAGACATGGAAACTCTAAAAAACAAAACTAGGCGGTAAAAAAAAGAAAAGAGATGGCAAAATTGTAGGGGGAAACGCCTAAAGACCTTTATCGTACTGTAATGGCTCATGGTGTGCGTGTGGTTTCAAGGCACAAGAAAGAAACAAAAAAAGCTCAATCGGCTTGAGGGTTGGGCCAAAGAACACTGACCCGGCTCGGCGAAAGAAAAAAGCAGGAGCCAATCCCATCGCTGTGTTTGTCTGGCCTCTTGCATGATCAGGCCAGAGGGCCTGGAGTCTTGAGGAAAAGCAGACGTCTTCCCCCCGGTGGGCCAAAATTAGGGGACGACAGCCAAGCGCCAAGTCCGCAACACAAAGGGGGAAGCCAGAGGAGGTTTACGGAACACAGAAAAGGGACCGGCGCCCAAAGGGGATAGACCAGTTGCCGATTATTGGAAAAAGAAAGACACACTAAAAAGGTAAGATCAAAATCGCCCTTCGCGCGACGAAAGGGGGGGTTGCACTATATGAAGCGCGAACCAATCAAGAGGGGGGGTTACCGATGTTGGGGATAGAAAGCCGCATACTGCCCAACCGGATAGGTAGCCAATTGGCAATCCCGTCTCATCCGGAAAAAACTGTCGGTTATATTCACCGGGGGGGAGGAGGCAATTCATGGGGACTGCCTCTAAATACGAGTCGCCGTGAGCGGGGGGCGGTGGAATCAGGGCGCATCCAGCAAAGCACCCGCCAGGTATATAGGGGGACCATATCCAGACCGCGCCCAAAAAGGAGGGTACACTGGGGCTGGGGGAAACAGTAATGCGGTTGCAAAACGTCTGCTGTCCACGCTCGTCATCCATCAGAAACAGAATGCACGTCAGAAAAGATCCTGGGGGAAAGAGCCGCCAGATCACCTTACACGGGCACGAATAAGGAACAGAGCGGCGACTGACCCCCGCCTTGGCGCAGAGGCAAAACGTATCGAAAGTTCGCGGCAGTGTCAAGGAAAGGAAAGGAGTCTACAAAGGGGGCCTAGAGGAAAAAAAACCGCAGCGCCCAACAAAGATTTCAGGCCTGAACTCTGTGACATATTCGGCTAGGATGCAAAAGCCCAGCCGTAAATAGGGGGGGGCAATCGAGTCAGAAAAGGCAAGAAGGACTCACAAGGCTCAGGGGGTGTCAGAAATGTCGGGGACAATGGGACCAAACCGCCATGCACAGAGGAACAAGAAGACTAGGGGAGCCACTTCCTGTAAAAATCCGGCGGAAAATTTGTGGGTGAGAAAGCCCAAAAGGTAACCCGTGGACATGGATAAGTTGCGGGGGGGAATCGAAAGCCGCTCGGAAGCGCCCCTTCGCCGCAGAGGACGTCGAATTTGGAGAAAACCCCTAAACCTGTGCCATTCAGGGAGAACTACCAAGGGCGCGTCGGAAAGAAGTATCAAGGGAAAAGAAAAAAAAAAGCCTATGGAAAGCTTCATTTCTGGGAACACATTAAGGTAAAGTACGTGCATGGTCAGCATCCCAGGCGCGGAGTAAACTAGGAGGGACCTCAGGGGAGAAACTCACCGTTGACAGGCCCCTCTAAAGGTGGTTTGGGGAAAAAAAAACAAACTTATCAGGGTCGAAAAGGATATTCGATCAGAAGCCCCTTCCTGTCGGGTAACCAGAAACACTCTACGACCCGCACCCAATGTACAGATTCCAGGGACAGGCCAACTCTCGGCATCACGTGGCACCGCAGGGGGGGGCTAGATTCACTGGGCACGGGGGGACCTCAATGAATTCAACCTGAACCGAGCTATCCGAGCTGAAGAAGGGGCTCTGGTAAATGGTGGTGCCCGATAATCTCTACCCACGCGCTGGGGCCCGAACGTAAAAAAGCGGGCAGGAAGGGGGTTATCACTCAAGCATCAAAAGTACCAGAAGTTACCAGTTCTCTCTAGGGTACCAATTGACTCCGGCTTTGCAGCAGCGGCCTGTAATACCGGAAACAGGCTGGGGAGCGGAGAGAAGAAGAACTCGTACTAAAAGAAGCGTATCATGGGGAACGGCAAAACAAAAAAACAAACAGATGGGGAGGCGCTTAGGTTCCGCCGAACAGGGGGGGTGGGATGCCTCAAAGGTGCCAACCTTTGACAGAAGGGGGAGGGCCGCATACTCGACGGAGGTTTCTGAAGAAGGGAGAAATCTCAACTCGGATGTAAAGCTGCGCTGAAGAGGCAATTTCCCCAAGTGGATTCGGAAAACTAAAGGCCAACTCCGAGAAGCCCCGACGGGTCCTGGTCTTACCTGGGGTTAGAAATTCTCCGACTGCTGGTGCGGGAGAATCGACCGTAGAGGAAAAAAAGGTCTTATAAGGACGCGGGGGGAAAAAAGATCTGTGCTATGGGGGGCATCCGGCGAACAGCACCGTGGAATACAGCTACAAATCACGCTCACGACAGAGCGCTTGAAAAAGCACGTCACCCTCCGAGCAGTACCGATCAAAACGGGACGCTAACCGGGAGGACGCTTCTAATGGAGAGTGAACGCGGGGGGGAACCGATCAGAAAGGGAACAAAGTTAAACGACCATGAGTATGACCTTCCTGCTTCGGGAGAGGGGTTACCTGACACAGGACGCTCACCAAAGATAAACTTTACGAAAGGGCCGTTCTGAACCACGCTACTCCCTGAGAAGGCGGTTCAACCTTAGATCCTCTTGGAAAAGAATAAACCACTGAGGGAGGAGGAACGTGAGATCGGGGCCCAGGGGTCCTCTTTGTGGAACACCGCCGAATCAAAAGGCTGGGGGTTAGCACACTGCCTCGTCATAGTAAAGGTAGTTCAGGGAGGGGTGGGCGATTGGAGATCCAGTAAAACCAAGAAATCGAACGTCAGACTAAGCGGTGAAAAAAGGGAGCCGGCAGTGGTCACATTCGACCCTGCCGGGATTCAAATCCATCGCACTACTAGCGTAGCAGGTGACAAAGGAAACTGGCCATGGGAGCGGTAACCATTAATAGCGAGTTGGAATGCGAGGTTTGAAACAGCTGAAAGGAGGGTCCAGCGCGGTGGTAAGGGGGAAACCACTTCTTTATAGAGAGCAGTCACGACTAGTGTTTATCATATGAAGATTGACGCGCCGGGAGATTCCTCAAGAAACAAAGGAGAGACGGGAGAGGAAATGCCCAGGACACAACGCGGGGTGTCAACGCGAAAATTGTGGGGGGAGGGAGAAGGGGAATCCACGGGCGGAGGGGGAGTTGAAGACGCATTCCGGATCAATACAGACGGAGGTAAGTAGAAAAAACGAACGCCGTACGATGATGATGCAAAGGGAAAATGTCAAACAGTTTGGGGGGGCACAGGGGAGGGCGAGGATGGTAGGACTCGAGAAACATAGTTAGGTGTCAAGTTCAGGGGGGCTGTGGGAACCGGGGATACCGGCGAACTTCGCACGTGGGGTGCTTAGGCCGCAACCCCAGAAACGGTCAGGTATTCATAAATTCTCGGCTGGAAAAGACGCGAAGTGTTGGGGGCCCACTGAGGGGTTGCACGCGGCTTTGCCCCGGGAAATGGGTGAGAAGGTAGTCCGGAATAACGCGGTGAAAAAAAGGGTTAGTTCGCAATGGGACGGTTCAGAAAAATCACGGGACAGAGGACATAACTCGCGAAACAAAATATAATCAGGTCTTGATCGCTGGGAATGACGGCAACGAAAAGGTGCGGAAGGAAAAAGCACTGTAGTGAAGGCAGGGCGCTTTGGACGACAACGGGAAGGACATGGGGGGGTTCAGGAAGGTTCTTTTAGGGGGGGAAGCAGGCATTTTTACGGGTGGACTGCAGTCAAAAACGCTCGTGTCAGAAGGAGAGAGCCCAGGTGAAAACCGTAACGCATAGGGAAGGGACCTCAGTGTCTCTCATGCTTAAAGAGTTTACTCAGATTTGAGGGGGACCCTAACAGTTGGCCCTTATTTACAAAAGTGGGTTCATCAAGGAAGACGATCCGCGTTAACGCGCCGGATGCCATCGCAGAGATTTGAAGGAATTGGGACCCGAGTGTTGAGCCAGGAACACTGAAACCAGTGGGGGGGAGGTTGGGCCTACAGGGGGACCAAAGAAAATGGACCCTCTTAATTGGACGCTACTTGTCGAAGGGGATTGAGAGAAAAAAGAATGTCATTGAAAACACCTCAAGGGGGATGTGATTCTAAAAAACAACAAGACGAATGTGCTGCTCCCAGGTAAAGTTTTACATGACGGCGGCGACTCAGTCGTCGGTGGGTCGAATCTTGTACGTTTTCGGTTTGTCAAGTTTAAAAAAAAAAAAAGTCGCAGTTGAAAGGCGGGGGAACCAACTGGTTACATGGACCGGGTGAAGTGGGAGCATTCTTACCTATAGATTGGGTTTCAGTCGGGCCCGTGGAAGGGGCATAAGGTCCTTCAAACGGAGAGAATATTGTTAAAAGAGGGGGGGGGGCACAGCCGTGAAAATCGGGGGGACCGCGGCCGGGGTGGACCGTGAACATTAGAAAGAACGGTGAATGACTTCGGGCGACGTGAGACTTCCGCTCTTTCTTAGCGAGGAGGCGAACCCAAGCGGCGAAGTGCATATGGCAAGGAGCAGGGAGGCTTCTCGAGGGGACCCACGGGATGGCGAGGGAACCGGGATTAAAGGCGGAGGACAGGACTGGTGCGGGGTGCTTAGGAGGACAGGGTCAAAGTCCGCGGTACGTGTCACGTGACTTGTACCCACAAGGGAGGGGTGGGCTAACGCGATGCCCGCTTCCCGAGGCAACACTGCCTATGGCTGGATGAGAGGAAAAGATAGTCCGGGTCCGCAGAGGGAGTTCGGCCAATTCAGAATTCACCTGGAATTAAAAATGCACGGGTGCCGGATGGAAAAGGAAGGATCTGGAAAGGGGCCGGACGACGGGTGAGAGGCAAGGAGGTATAACGATGAGGGAGGAGAACCTTGTATGGGGGGAGCTGTTCGGGTCGCCCAAGGAGAGCCGCAACATTGAGGAGGGGACAGCCCTATCTCTCAAAGTTTGAGAGGGTAGGGCAGCGAGAGAATCGGTCAGGTGCTGTTGTGGGCGGAATTCACGGATAAAAAGCGGGGCCAGAAAACGAATTGGTACTGACATTAAGGGCTGGATGTGGGGGCACACATGTGGCACGAGGGGGGGGGTAAGGCGCGCAGGATAATAAGGAGTGCGCTGGAGAAGAGGGGGGACGGGGCACAGATAAAATCCAAAGACGACTAAAAATGGAAGGGCCATCCGCGCAGTCTTCTGCGCGGAAACGGAAGTAGTCAAATTGGTGACCTAAAGAGACTGGCATGAGCTGGGGGGGTGCGGAAGGGTCGCGTAAAAAAACGCTACAAAAAAACAAAAGGAGCAGAAACGCATAAAAAGTAAACGCAAGGGTCATGCGGGGGGGGGGGCTAGACAGGGGAGGAAGACATCTCTCTTAAGACCCACAAACAACGGAGGAGTAGTCTGGGATTCCAGCGGTATAGAAGAATGAAAAAGAAACTGCTTATTGTTACTGTCGGGTGTCGGCGTTTGGGTTCAAAAGCGCAACCGGCAGCACACACAGACTGACGGAGATCGTGGTTTGGGGGGGGGGGGGGAGTTGGGTCACAAGGTCACGCAAAGAGCGCGATCCGCGGTAGCTCCAACAAAATGGGGGGGGGGGGAGCTGTGGGTTAACTGGTGTGCCCAAAGGCAGATCCCAAACACTGATAAATCTTAGATCCAGAGAGATATTAAAACCAGCAAGGGGGGTCAATGCTGTGAAAAAAAATCTCCGTCCGAGACCAAAGGGGAGCAGCGATCTGAAGGCAGAACTACCGAAACGGCAGACCAAAAAGGATACAGTTTGCACATTGGCCCGTACAGGCCAAAACAGCGCCATCTGGGAGAAATCTGACGTTGGGGAGAGGGCGACTAGTTTCCTAGACGGAACAGCCGCCCCTCAAGAGGTTTCGCCCCAAAAGAGGTTTATATAAGCCGCAAGAAAAAACCGTAAGTAAAAAGTCACATCAAAGGCAGGGGGGCTTCAAGAAGGAAAGAAAGGGTTCCTTTCCAGGGGGAGAAGTCAAAGCCTTTGTGACGACCACGGAGGGGGTCGACCTTGGAGATTGTGTGAAGGAGAAAAAGAATACATAGGTGAACTCGAGTGAGAAAAAATAGCACGCCCAAAAGGACGTTGGTAAACTGGCGATAGTAAAAATTTCGGTGGACGGCCTAGTACGTCCAAAAAATGACAACACAATAAATCCGGGGGCACGCACGAGAATAACGACATAATAAACATACCATGGCCAAGCATTAAAAACTCGGGAAGGCAAAAGCGTTGTCTCGAGAGTATCACTAAATCCGTCACGAAATGGGTCCCGAGCAAGAGTCAGTAACGGGGCGGCAGGCAATGGAACCCTACAGGAACCCCGGGCAGCAGAGCCAAATTTGAAACCGGCGGGGAAAACACGCCCTTCCTGGCCAAAGATAAGCCTGTCGGAAGGCAAAAGAACCGCAATCACAAGAGGAATCAAACTGCAATCAGGCACGGACCCACACAGTCAAAGGTGCCGAAAGGCATGGCACCTATGGGAGAAAACCAATGGTAACCCGATCGAAGCGAATTGATGAGGGAGAAACCCGACGGACCGGAAACTGGGACAAGTTGAGAAGACGGAGTGTGGGTTTGAAACCTCCCGCGCGTGAAAATGGGGATATGACGTACGGATAGGTAATCCGCTAAAAAGTTGCAGGGCCACTTCAAGCAAGACGAGGACAAGGTTTGGAAATAAAAACAACCTGGGGCTATGTGTAAGCGAAGCAACAGTGCAACCGGAAATCACGGCGAGGAAACTAGACAACGGGACGGTCCAACGTGGCCAGCAGCAGGAAGGGAAACACCTTCTAATAAGTAGGTCGGGGGGAACTCAACCGACCGCTTTAAATAAAAACCGATGTGCTGTACCGCACTGAAACGAGCGTCCCAGTGACCTTCCCTCGGGAGAAGTTGACAGTCGAAAATAGACGCGCCACAAATTTGAACGGCAGAAACAACCATGCCTAGGGGAAAAAAATAACAATGATACACCCTTGGACCTTCAGCATTTAACGACGAGGAAGACACGGTATCACGGAGGGTTATTAATTTGCAGGTGCAATGCTAACAGACCACCGGACCTAGAAACGATATCCGGGATAAGGACACGTCTCGAGAAGAGTTGAGCAGAATCGACAGTGCCTAGAAACCGTTTAACAGGCGGGGTAATTGAAAACAAACGTTCAAAGAGAAAAAGTGAGAAGCGGCAGCATGACCGCATTAAAGAGGTCACCACTTCGCCCAGTTGGGACAAGAGAGACCGGTAATAGAAACGGCTCTGGTCGAATACGGAAACTCAGAGGGGACGCGTTAATCAGTGTTGTTGACGTAAAGCGAACACGATTGGGGATGGAGCCTAGAGTCATGCATAAAACGGACATCATCAAATGTGCCAAACTGGGGGGTGAAGGGGAGGGGGGGCCTCATCACGAAAAACCCCGACGGCTGTTCGGACAGAACATACATAGTAGGTCTGCAAAACGAAAGGGAGGGGGGGGGTACTCGAAAAAAGTAAAGGCAACAAGTGAGTCCTGAAAAGCTCCAAAGGCCCTACGTCCACCCAGAGTCCACTTCGGGATTAAGGGAAAATTTCGGAACAGTCTACGCCTTACGGTTGCGGGACCTCCGTCGCGAAAAAATCTGTCACTAAGAAAAAATTGGCCTCACCTAAGAAAGAAGTTTGCAAGCTACCAACCGCGGGACAGCTTAAAGCCGCTACGCGCGTGAAAAAATCCGGGAACCATCGACGCTGAAGGTACCGCAAGACAAGGGACGGATCAACTGATACGGCGCAGAGTGGGGGGAGGGTGAACGAGGGAATCCTCCTCAAGGGCGACAAAAGCGCTGAACGACAACGCCTTAGTAAAGTCAGCGCGCTGTTTCTAGGCTCTACGCGCTCAAAAACCGGAATAAAGTATAACTAGAAATAAGGAACCACGAACCAAAGCCAGGGGAAGGAAGTAGTTTCCCCCTACCAAAAGAAGGAAAAAAATGGGCCAGATAAAGTCTACAAAAAAAACTTGGGGGGTCTTGTAAGAAGGGGTTTGGCCAATAGTCCCAGGCGGTTTGGAAGGGAAACCAGTCCAAAAAATTAGGAAGCTTTGATAGCCGACGATATGGCTGTCGGGGGTAGCGCGGTGTACAGAGCCAGTACGAGGCGAAGGGCTGGTGAAAGAAGCCTCTGGGGGGAGGGAAATGCTCGGCGGGTTAATAAGGGAAGGCTGCTGCCGATTCAACTCCAGCACTCTGAGAGGAGCCATTTATCCGGGCGGGTCCAGTGGAGGACGGTATGAAAAGAGGGGGGACCATTGGGTCACGCGCGTAGCGGTGGGTCACCACCTTTTAGCTGGTAGGGGACACGGCGGGCGAAGCAGGCGAGACACTTTGTGAGAAGGGGGAGGGGGGGGTTGATTTTTCGAGCCGGGGAAGAGAAAGAACCAACGAAAAGCCAGAGAAGGGAAAAGAGAAAATCCCAGGAGAAGCGGGGGGGGGGGCTGCGGCGTGGTCGATAAAGGTCAATGAATCCACTTTCGGACGGGTCCTTGGGGTGGAGAAGAGGGGCAGCCGGATCAGGGATACGTCCGGTCCACGGAGGGAAAGCCTCGAGGGGGGAGCCATCAAAGTAACGGTACACGTGAACCCAGTGGATGCGATGACGGTGGTATAAAAACAAAATCTCTCCAGCAGCACAGCTGCGTTGTTCTCAGGGCTGTTGTGTAATTCAAAAATGGGGAAAATACGGGCGGAAACTAAAAACGGCAACTGCTGTTCGGGCCCCATATGGGGGCCTGTTCAGGGTATTACAAGAGGGGGGAAATCATGCAAGGTGAAAAACTAGGGCTGTACAGTAGTCGTGGGCCGTAGAACGTTGGGGGCTACTGGGGAATACAGGTCAGAATCCGTCGGTTAAAAAGTGAAGGGGTCCTAAAAATCGATGAGGGGGACGGAAACCTAGTGAACATCTACTTCGTCGCGAATCCTATCGCTTAGAGGTAAGGAGAGCGGCTTGGGAGAACTGTGGATTGAAAAGGTGAATCCAACTGCGTAAAGGAAAAAAAAACAGTTATAAAGGATGCATCGCGTGGAAGGTTCAGGGGGGTTGGGGTCACGAACGGGCGTGTGCAGGAAGGACGGGACATGGGGGGTTCAAGGGCGAAATTCAGACGATCCGGGGAGAGTAAATCAAACTTTCCACATGTCGGGCAGGGAGGAACGGGGCAGAGAGGTTGGACAGGGGAGGAAAGACACCTCGTTTAAGACGATCATGTGGGGGGGCGGCCAAAAAAGTGACCTTTCGGTAAGATGAGAGTGGGGAAGAGCACACTAGCGCGGGACTCGCTTTTGGGGTCACCCCGAGTGGCTCGGGTCCATCCGGGAATTCCGAAAGGCTGGGAGTTCGTCCAAAAACCGGGGATACAATGGGTGGATGGGAGGTAAAAAGGGAATGCAGCCGTCCTCAAGTGGAACCCTCGATGTCGCAGGTTTTAAGAGTCAAAGCTCATAACGTTAGCAAAAGAAAGCGGCGAAACCCACATCGGAATTGGTCACCCAGGGCAAAGTGGTTACCGGCATCGGGGGAGCAAAAAGTACCTTGCGAGGGAGAAAGCGGTGCCATTGAGGGGGGGGGTGAAAGACCATCCGGTTCCCATAACGCCGGAAGGGGAACCCTGAGAACCTGGGGGACAGTCCGCGAGAAAGGGGACTTATCTTTGGGGGAAATAAAGCGGGTGGCGTGGCATAAGGCGAGATAGGTGAACAGAAAACAACAGTAAGCCGGTACATCGGGGTGGGCAATTGCGGGAATCCGTGTGAAAAGAGGAACAGGCAAAGACTCAACAGGAATAATGGGGGATCTGTCTCGAACAGCTCTGACAGGGGGGGTACTCGTGGGGGAGCAAACAAGACACAGGCTGGAAATTCTCCAAAACTGACTTAAAAAAGGGGGATGCCATGGGTAAGGGGGATATGTCATGCAGGCTGGGTCGGCCTCATCAACTGAGGTCTTCATGCGGAGGCGGGGGGCGTGAGAGACCGGGGGCATGGGTCAACCGACCATCAGTACGTCATAGAGAACAACGGGTAACCCTGTGTGTGAGGTGCATCTATGGCCACGTAATTCACCGTTGGCACTCCAGCTGTCAGAGGCGGGATGGAGGAAGAGAAAACCAAGCTATCCACTGGGAACAGAGGTCTCAGGGCGCAAAGGCTTTGCAGAATTAGAACGGACCTCCTCAATTTGACACGGATGGGGGGGACAGAATGGAAGCCGGCGATTGGAACTGGCGCATCCGTGGTTTAAAAACGCGCTTTATATCAAACAGACCACCCCAATAGTTTGGGGAGGTAACTACATTGAGGTTGAGAGTCTCTTCCAAAAAACAAGCAGTCGTGCGCACGGGGAAAGTAGGCCCTATGAGCTCTTGGTTCTTAAAGGTTAAAAAAAACCAAATGGATAATCTACAGTGTCTCCTTTTCTGGGGTAAGGTGCTGCAGGGTCAACCGGAAATCTTGGCTCCCATCAGTGGTCAAAAAAAGATGAAGGGAGGCCTGGCTTTAGGCCAGGAATTTTGAAAGAATGGGGTGGAAGAGGAGCGTCTTTCAGTTAATTAAAACGAGGGGCTGCTCAGGAATTTTTCCTATAAAACCAAGCTATACCGTTTTTGGCGTGAAGACACAGACGGTCTGATCTGGACGGTATTAATGTTCATGTAATAACAGCCGATCATATTGGCAGGCGGTCGGTTGGTGTTTAATGGGGGCACGGAAAAACCAAACAGCGCAACAGAGTAAACTGGAGAAGTTGATCATGCTGTCAAGACCTAAGGAATCCCATAATAGAGAACAAAAAAAGGCTGACTAAATAAGAGGAAAGAAATATTCAAAGCCGCCTTCACGGAGCAGTACTGGATAATAAAGCGCGGTGGCCGGCGTTTTTGCACCAAATTAAGCAAAAAAAAGCTCATAAGAAGGACGGAGGTAAATACCGGGACTGTCCGCGTCAAAAGCAAGAGCACAGGATGTAGGGGTCCAAGACCATGGGAGAGGGGGCTGGTGTGGAAATCTTGCCACGGACTGAGCACGAAAAGCAGTCAATTCTGTGAGCCGCGCAGAAAATCCACCCTAGAAAAAAAAATGAAAAGTGAAGGACACCCTACGTGCGCAGACCAACGGCGGATAGGCGGTGTAACTAATAAAAAAAAACTCGGGGGGGGCAAACCGTACCGGCCCCCCGTGATCGACAGTGGGGAAAAGAGGGCCCACGCCACAAGAGCCATAGAAAATAGCCACGGGACGCGCGAAAGGGTGTCCCGATAGTCCGGGGGGGGAAACACCTAAAAAGTGGGAACGGGGGGGCCAGAAAGATTGCTATAAGCCAGCAGCTCCACAACAGTCGGCAAACAGAAAAGCACAGGCGCTGTCCAATAATGCCATGATTAACATTTGATCTTACTGGCACTCCTTGGTTTCCCAGTAGAGAGGGGTCGACCGGATAGCGGTGTATCTGGCCATGACATAAGAAGCCGTTGCCCATAGGGGTAGGGACCCCATCCGAAATATCGCCCAAAAACTGGTGGTACAGTGTCGGTAGCGAACTACGAATTTAGTTGACACAATGGCGGAAAAAAAGCCTGCATCAGCTCACCTGCCACGAGAGAAACTGGCCAGCGACCAATCGAGCAAAGCGACAGATCCCTGACCACATTCGAACATCTGACCCGAAGGGGAAAGTCAAGAAGCGGGTGTTCGCGCGAGATCATAAAGTAAAAGGGAGAAGAGTCCCGCAAGATAAAATGTAAAAAAACACCTGGGAGTCAGAGAATGGCCTCGGCTAACCAAGCAAAAAAAAAACGCCAAAAACTAACGTTTTCACTAAAAAATAATTGGCCCCAGAAATCTATCCTGGTAGGGAGGAAAACATCCAGTAAAAAAAAAAGCCGGAATATTCCCACTAGGCATAAGAAAAAAAAACCTGCCATAAGCCTTGTCCACCTGAGCAGGGTGAAAAAGAAAGGTTAGAATGCGAACACGACGAAAAAAAAAGTTACACAACCTAGTGGAAAGGACGAGAAGACTGCTGGCTAAAGAAAGGCGAGGGTTCCAAAGAATATGGGGGGGGGGGGTCTGGCCTAAACCGGAAGCGTCTTGCCAGGTAGAAGGGCCCGGGGGAGCGAAATCCGAATGTCCGCGGGCCACTTCCCGAAGGGGGGACATTCATGGGAAATTTGGAGCCACCAAAAACCCCCAAAAGGGGAAGAGGCACTTTGAATCAAAAGGGCCGGCGCCAAGAGAGGGGGAGAACCTAGCGAAGGGCAAAGAGCAGAGGGGCTGCCGGTCTTCCCACCAAACAAAAAAAAAAAATCGTAATATGAGTTAGTAAAAGCCCAGAACAGAGAGCACAGGGGGGGGGTCAATCCAAAAAGGGGGTAGAAAAAGGACCAGTGACCGTCCGCTCGACAGTGACTGGCAGAAGAAGGCTCAACGGGGGATAAAAGGCTGGAAACAATAACCAGACCAGGGCGGTAAGCAAGACTTCGAACACACCAATGTACTGTCCGGGCGTCCAAAGCGTGCATGTTTTCACAAAGCGGGGGGGATGAAGCAAGGGGGAATCACTGTCAACTTCCACGATGCCAAAAGACATAAGCAGGGAGATCCTAGGACGCTTCTCCGGAAGTACGGTGTTACGCAGAATCGCTCGCTGGCCACGCAAAATTCAAAACCCAACAAAAAACCGCCGGATGCAAGGGAAGGATCAGGCGCAAAGCTCTCGGCCACACCGGACGCATTACCTCTCAGGTCACCGGAGAACGCTTTTCCAGCAAGAAAGGGATACAGGGGAAAAACGGGCTGTGGGAGTATCACCATCAAGGCGAAGGAAGAAGGTATCCAAGGTGAAAAAAATTCAAAAGACCCCTCCACAAACGAGAGAGAAGCAGATGAGAGAAAAAGGGCAGGAAATGTTGCCAAACGGGGTTTGATTTTTGAGGTCAACATCAGCGACGGAGTTTACTCTAACCTGGAGTAAAAGAGAGAGCTGCAGAGAGGGGCAAAAGAAATCCCCGAAAGGGGAGTCACAAAGAAAAAAAAACTCCGCACGACACAAGGTCTAAAAGGATTCCGATTCGAGAGAAACTAGTGGTGAGGGGTCTCCCTGCGCTAAAAGGCGGAAAGCTCTGAAAATAGCGCCTGCGCTCATAGAAGGGTAAAAAGAACAAGGCGAACGGATGCCCCCACGACACGCGTGAAAATCGGCTCACCACTAGAGCTCAGAACCCTCACGGGAACGGGTCCCTTTACTGAGGAACAGTGGGGGGTGGAACGCGAAGCACCCCACAGGTCAAGGACTGAACCGCACCTACGACCAGACGGATGCGGTCGACTTCCTGAGTTTTTGTACGAAAGGGGGTCAACGCTCTCAAACCCGAACCGTTAAGGCGAGCCGTTCTAAAAGGAGACTCACCTTTATGAGGGTTCCCGTCGAAAGAGAAAAAAAACTCTGGGGGGGGGAAAGGA
>Ga0179593_1372441_pt1 | contig 22026 bp, 21 predicted proteins | sample CZODoug2_1_08_16_FD_185931 | JGI IMG/M metagenome (GOLD analysis project Ga0179593, IMG submission 185931) | Vadose zone soil fungal communities from Angelo Coast Range Reserve, California, USA - CZODoug2_1_08_16fungal (PacBio error correction) | ecosystem: Environmental > Terrestrial > Soil >...
GAAAAAATCAAGTATTAGGCAGCACTTATCTGCCCACACAAGGAATCGGGCGGGAACAATTGATGTTACAAATCGGCACGAGGATGAACCGCGCTGGATGTGAGGGCACCTTGCGTGCATAAGCGAAGAAAAAACTGATATCGAACACAAGGATTCACCGACGGGGGAACAAAAGCGGCATAAAAAGCCGGGTGGAAGATTCGTCAAACCACCTGGGTACGAAAGGCCGAATCGTGGGCAGGAAACCTGACAAGAACCGAAAAAAAAAACCTCGGCGCGATCCGGAACTTCGCTCTTTAGAAATCATGAAGAACACGAAAAAGGACGATATCAAATCCCAGCGGTATGGAAAAAATCGATACTGCTTATACAACAAATGAAACGACCGAAGACCTTGCCTACATTGGCAAGTTTGAATCGGCGCCCGTAACAACACCCCGGTTGGTCCGACGTTGACCAGACAAGAAGGAAAAAAAAAAAAATTGAAAATCGGAAGAGCCTTGGGGGGGGCATTAATGGACTCCCTTGGCGCCGTGGGCGACGATTCTCGCGAAGATAAGGTCAGCCTTCGTTGCTCTGAAACAAGGGGGATTGGGGGTCTGGGGGAAACAAACAGAAAACCTGAGGTTGGGAATTGGAAACTAAAAAAGACTTAGGGGTATCAGGCATCGGCAAAAACAGGGGAACGTTCATCATCGCAAAAAGATTGGGCTAAAAAAAAAAACAAGGACGAAACAGGGTCGACAAAAAAAACATCATCAAACCGCTTCTGACCCGAAGCGAGGACGCTGGACCTTCGGCGAAAAAAACTAACAGACTGGATACACCTTTTGCGGAAGTTTTTTTTAAGGAAGCTTCAAAACGGGATCAAACCTATGGGGGTGGGGGAAGGATTCCAAAAAAGGTGTGGGACTAGGGCGTCTCATACCTATTCAAAGGGGGTAGAACAATTGCTGGTAACGGAGGGGGGAGGAAAAGTCCTGTCTTTCGCACGCAAACGCTGAAATCATAGCTGACGTACCGGTCATTTAACAGGGATTATGTAGAGGGGGGCTTGAAAAAAAAAACAGTTGCGTGGGGGAAAAGGGGGCACCATACAAATATGGGAGGTACCTTCTTGGGCCTCTAAACTGGCTTTAGGCGCCGGGGTAAGAACAAGAAGCAGCCGAGGATTGGGAAAAGTCACGGGGAGGGTTCAATTGACAGCCAGGAAGCATCCACCCCTACTGAGGGGCGGATTGCTCGATCTTCCCGGATTAGCGAGTTGCGTAAAGGGGAAAGGCCGCTCGCGCTTTACAGAAAACTCTTCATCACAAGGAATCGAAATAGCGACAAGATCATGCTGGTACAAAAACCTTCGGGAAAAAAAAGCCTTGCTACGGGGCTTCATTGTGGGTCAGCGGGAAAAAAAAAAAAAAAAAAAAAAACAATGTACGAGTGGGGTGTTGAAGGGGAAAAAAAACCGCATCTTCCAGGTAACTGGTATACACTTTGGCAAAGTGGTCATACAAAAGCTTCTAGGGACCGCACTCGGAAAAACGGTAAGGTTGGCTATAGGGGGGAGCGTCCGGGGCATGTGGAATGGAGCTGGTCATCATTGACGCGCAATTAAAGGAACCTAACTCCCTGCGATCTGGGGGGCATGAAAAACGGGAAATACGAAATGTTAAGAGGGGGGACGATCCGGTTCTTCCTGGAATAAGGAAGGGACCTGCTTGGGAGGCCGGCGTAAACTCCAGAGGGGGGCAGGGGTGGCAACGTGACGGGGATGGCGGCTGTACTGGAGGCGGAACTGAGTTATTTAAAGAACCCATTAATCTCGAAAATGAGAGTACCTCTGCTGGCGTTTGAGGGGCCGATCTCTCACGACAAATCAAAGGGTGGGGGAATAAGCGTCTCCCACAACACTTGAGGGGGGGGGAGTGAAGGATCGTACTGGGTACTCGTAGGAGGAGCGCATCTACCCGTTCGAATGAAGAAAACAGTGACCAGGAGATCGGGGACAAGCGCGGGGGTCAAATCCATTCAAGCCGAAGAGGGGGGGTCCCGCCAATTCAGTCAATTGCAAACAGCTCTTCAAAAGAAAGATGTATAGCGCGGCAGCACGCGTATGAAAAAAATGACACAGCATAAAAAGTAGGGAACTGGAGGCATCCCTTAGGTGCGAGGAAATTCAATCGCCCAAAAAGGAGAGCGCTTTTCATCGGCAGTTTTTGGGGGGGGGGGGGGGGGGGGGGGGGGGGGGGGGGGGGGGGGGGGGGGGGGGGGGGGGGGCTGATGATTACAAAAATGGAGCGCACCACATACCGGACTGAGAAAGTCTTAGTAAAACATCATTTGGAAGGGGTTCACTCGTGTGCCGGCGGAAATAGAAGCGGAAAAACGTTGCAGCAGAGATCATTTATGTCCACCAAAGGGGACCAATGAAGGTTCTGTAAAAAAAACGCGTAACAGTTTCCGAGGGCACTTAAGGGATTTCCAAACTTCTTCAAAGCAAGGGGGAACGCGAAGGTCCGTTTTAGGGAAGCTAAAAAAAACTAAAAAAAAAGAAAAAAAAAAAAAAAATAAAAAAGTAAAAACAAAAAAAAAAAAAGAACAAAGTAGACCGATCGCACAGGTAGATGAGAAACGCTGCGACCGTTGACCATCGCGCCAGAAAGAAGGAGGATGTGCAGGTGGCCATCCACAGGACCGGGAGAAAAAGGAACATAATGCCGGCTCCTTATACAAATCAGTTCTCCTCCACCCGGCGAAGATGGGGCTGTGTTCCCAACGAAGGGGGTTGCTCTGACCAAACCCATCGCATATGCAATGAAAACACAGCCACGCGAGGGATGAGTCGGGGGCGCGCAGGGCGACAGGGACCAAAGAACGTACCATAAGAAGAGCCAGGGGGAAATAGTGCTGGCGAGAAGAATCCCACACAGCGCTTCTTAAAAAAATAGAAAAAGTCCAGAGGTGTGAAGGATAGGGCAGGGAAGGAAACCATCCAGGGCACAACGGTGGGGCAGCGGGAATAAGAACCGCGACGGGCGAAACGTCATCGCTAAAAAAAAAAAGCTGGATGGGACTGGAGCGCAACAGCGGGCGCTGATGAACGGGACGTCGTGCCTATGCGGGGAATCCAAAAAACGAAGTTGAGCACGAGGGGGTTGTTACACATCAAGGGGCCAGCAAAAAATAAGTCGACTGCAGGCGCCGCGAGCAGCGCCAGCAGGCGACCGGGGCACCCATACCAATGGAAGGAATAGGGAGATGATCTTTTCGGTTAACGTAAACTGTACCGGCGAGATCACCGGTCGAAGGGGGCGTCGCACGTCTGCGGCGTGTTTGGGGACTTCAGCCGGAAAAAACGATGAACGGGGCGGGAGGTCGGTCAGCCCGGGGTCGGGTCCTCGGCATACAACAAAGCTTCACCTTCTATGGATCCGCAAACTTTTCTTGAAATGAGGGGGAGTTAAGAATAGGACAAGCGGTCGGGAAGGCCGCGAGCAAGGAGGGTTGGGGGACATCCATTTCCGTGACGATGCCCGAAGAAAAAAAGTCTGATGTCGATACGAGAAAAATAGTTAAGCAACGCAATAGTGTCAGGGATAAACATCCCCGGGGCGGTACGGAGGGGGGGACGTTCCGTTGTGCATCAAGAAAAAAGCACGCGCACCTTGACCTGGGGGGGGAGTTTAGGGGAGTTGATGCCGCACCTTGGTACGACAGGGGAGCTAGAGAAACAACACAAAGTTATTATGTCAAAGAAGAAGCTTCCAAGGGGTAAGGAATAACAATTCCCCTAACAAGGACATAGGGCAGGGGGACCGTGGATGAGGAAACCTAACGGACGTGGTCCCCGGGGGGCTTATGGGAGGAACTATTTGGGAGGCATGGCGGCTTATCGAGCTTAGACGAATAAAAAAAAAAAGGATGACGCCGCCTGGGAGGGGTAACAGGGGGAGACGATTGGGTAAGCAACCCAGTCGCACAGGCAACTTCGGGTCGAATTATGTTTCGCAACCTGAAAGACAATATTGGAAGCAGACAAAAAGAGGAGGAGAGGGGCGAATGTAATTTTAAGAAGAAGGAACCCTCCCGGACACGTATACCCTTGTTATTGAAACTCTTCCCAGGCTGAATACCAAATCTACCTCCTACGGGAAAGCACTCAATTATGCAGGGGCCTAGGAGGCCCGGTACACGGGGGACTGACCGAACAAGATCATGCCACTAAGGGGGGGCTTGAGTTTCAACACGTTGAGCCCTTGACTGGCGGGACTGAGCGAGGGATGAGTAGTTGGTGGAGGAAGGGCCAAGAGTGACCCCAAGACCCCATGAGGGGGGGAACGGGGTACTCTTCTTCGGTAATGAAGAGGCCACGCAAAGGAAAAAGGTTTCCACCAAGACATGCTGCAGGATGCCAGACTGGAACGCATCAACCGGGAGGACGGAGCTAAATGGAAAAAGTCTGTCAGCCGTCGCTTGTGCGTGAAGGACCCGGGGGGCAGGAAAAAACTGATGGGGTTAAACTTCATCCCTAAAAAACGATGGTGGGTGGCCAATTCAGAAGCCAGCCTGGTGTGGGGAAAGGATATCGCGGTGCAAGCAACTATTAAACTGAACTCAAAACTGCTGGTCAGGGGGAATCTTTTCGAAATTACCTGTCTAAAAAAGGCAAGAACTCATCACAGTCATCAGAGGAGTTGAAGGGTCATTGAAGGGGCATGATGTAATTAGCAAACGGGGGAAAGTGGAAACCCTTCAACGGGCGGGGGAAGCTTGAGACGCAGATCTGCAGGGCCTGCTTTTCATCAAGCGTGCAGGAGAAGATGAGGGTAACTTCTCTACTAGTCCCCAGGACAGCAACTTCCCCCTAACTTCGGCGGGGGGTGATTCCAACTGCTGGGAGAATGGCGAACCCGCATCCCGAGAGCCGTATAATGAACTCAAGGATGGGGAATCACAGCGGCAAAGAAATAGACCAACCTTGTAGCACGGATCGAGGAGGAACTATGGATAATCTGGTGAATCCTTCAGGGGTGGGTCAAAACATGGGGGGTACAGTGGGGAAAGCTCTAGTGGGTAAAACTTAAGATGATTCGACTGTGCAATGGCAAAATCACTCACCGCCGCATTCTATGGTTACTCTGCAGCAGAGGAAACTAAGTTAATTTTGAAGATCACCGGGGGAAGAGTCGTGGGGCTGGAGCGGGGGCGTAATCAGATAAATCCTGGACAATCCCGCAGTCGATCGGGGGCTACGCGAAGATTACTAGGGAAGTTAAGAAGTCTGGAATCGGGTTCTCAGGGGAGGAAAGCCGGGCGACCAGGGGAAGAAAAATCAGGTGCTCTAGGGGGGGGTCAAGGGCTTAGCGACCACAAGTCACGGCGACTGAGTTATTGCACAAAAAAAATTAACGGGAGGGATGTCGAATCTGTTGGGGGACCAGGAAAACGAAAAAGAAAGACCCAAGGGTAAAACAGCTAGGATAAAAAAAAAGGAAAGAGGAGAAAGAGGCGAGAGGAGGGCAAAAAAATGCGGCGAGGGGGCATAGCGCAGTCAATCGGGACAGGGGGCCAGAGAGGAGTGGGACGGGTCACGCAGGAAGGGGTCAAAAGAAGGAAAAGACTTTAGCCACAACCTCTGACCGCAACCACAATCTCTCGAATAAGAGGTATAGCGCAAAACTACTGATGCAGAGGGGGCAAGAACCATTCGTGCCGATGTTGTGGCATCCGGCGGAGTGTGCGTAGACGGCTATTCGCACCCATAGAACTGAGGTTGTTGGGGGAAGGATTGGAAAATTATGCTAAACAAAAAAAAGCAAACAACCACTAGTGAGAGACAACAGACACCGGCGGTTTTCACAGGTCCGGAAGAACACATGTGAATCGGAAATACCAACCCGTGTGCACAGGTACTAAAACGGTAAACCTGGGACGAAACCGATCGAGGAGGGGGAAAAGTGGTCCTAAACACTCGTTACTAACTGGGCCGCTGACACCCAAAAAAACGCGAGGCACGAAGAAGGCCGTTTCCCCAAAGATGACGGGGGGTTGTCTATGTGAGCTGTGAGGAGGAAAGTTCAAAGAAGGAGACGCAACAGGGGGAAAGAAGGGGTCCACCAGCGAGAAGCGTTGAAGGAGGAGATCTACCGACCAGCGAAAAGGTAGGGGGGTAAGATCAAAGGGGCGGCCCCGGGGACCGGGGAAGGCCAGGAGTCAAAAAAGGGACGATCCTAGGCAAACTAAGAGGAAGTACACCCTGCGAGCAGAAGGGTACGAAACATCTTGGGGCCATGCAACTCAGGGTGAGCCAGGCCCGCGAAACAGGCCGGGAATGCCAGGGAAGCGAATTAAAGGAGAGAATCGCGCGGGGAAAAAGGTCCGGGATAAAGAAAGACTTACCAACAGAAGAGGAGACAAAGTGAAATACCTGGTAAGATGAAAAAAAAAAGTGTCTTCTTAGGAGACACCCCAGTTGGCGGATAGCAGAGGGAAAGTAAACCATCCAAAACAAAAAAGGTGAAAGCAACACCGCGGAGGAAAAACGCTCCTAACTTTTCTAAAGCCCATTCCTGAGCATGCAGCACATGGAGGGGAGTGTTAATGTTGCCTATGAAGCAAAAAAACCATACAGGGGTGGCTACACCAACTAGGGAAGGTGTCAACAGGAAAAAGAAACCTTGGCCCAGCAGCGCCGTACGCATCACAAAAGCGCGAGAAAAGGGGGCATTCAATGGAAACCGGGACTCCTAAACAACAGTGCTCGGCAAGCAAAAAAGATCGTTCAAACGCAAGTACCCTTGTTGCGCGACAACGGGGGGCAAAATTGAGGCGGAGGGAACGGTCTGGTCGGAAGGGGGGTCTTAAGCAATGAGGCTTAACGAATAAACAAAACGAGGAGAGACTTCTCCCCGGTCTGGTCTTTAAGTCTGAAAGCAAGCAGAAGTAGATTATTCGCCTCGCCAAAGGGGGAGGTTGGGCAATTAGGTTGTGAGCAGGGGACGAATCTCCCGGAAAGGGGGAAAGCCCTTCTCGGCAACGAAAGTGTTGAAAAAGGAGGGACAGAAGGGTTCCAATGAAGGATGCCCGAATTCACTGAAAAGGAAGTACGATGACTTTCAGAAGGGAAAAAGTAGTGAACGGCGAAAGACCACCGAGGTGTTAGTCAAAGGTCTAATAAAAAAACCATCTTCCGCCGATGTGACTTTGGAAGAAGGGTGAAATGCCATCACCTTGGGACTTGACGGGGGAAAAAAAATATACTCTCACAATGGGGATTCTGGAAAAGAGAGATACCCTTAAGGAAGGAAAAAGAAAATTCCCATACAAAAGACATCTGAGGGGGCCTCGAATTTTATGAGGACCCGAACAGATCCGGGGAACGGGATGATTGAGAAGGCACCATTCATTTGCCTTCGGGGATGAACTCTTCCCTACGTCCTACGAAGAATGAGTCGCCTACAGTTGGCCTCTTCGGCAGGACCGATCCGAAGTAAAAAACCGCTTCCGAAGAGGACGAAAACGGGCGATCTTGTTAGGAAACCTGAAGAAAGAAATGGCAAAACTCGCGCTGCGAGCGAGACGTACGAACTGGTTCGGACTTTACAGACACGACAAGGACGACGTATCTCAAAGTTGGAAAAAAATCTGCGACCGAAAGGGGAGTAAGACCAAAACTCACACCGCAGACGTGAAGACGACCACCTGGATCAACAATTGGGACAAAGGTGAAAGGACCTAACCAACTCATCGGACTTAGTGAAGGAAAAAGAGGAAAGTGGCAAAGGTCGAAAGGGGGGAAGCGATTAGTAGAAATCTTGATGATGCAGTGGATCAATAAAAATTCTGGCCATGTGTAAAATTGGACACATCCATTCCGGGTTTTCTTTTAAAAGAATAAACTGGACTGGAATGGTGGACGGCAGACACAAAGTCCCGGACCTCCAGCCAGAAATTAGATCTAAGGAACTGTCTCAAAAAAGCAGCCGAAGCTTTACGGTTGGAACTCAGGGCGTGTGCCTGCAGGGAAACAAGAGGAGGGGGGAAACCGTAGACATGGTGATGCAGTACTGCACGAGACACGAGGGGGGGGGTGGTGGGGAAAGCAGTAAAAAGAAGCCCACGGGGTTGGCGGGAAAGACGGTCACAGACACCTGCAACGGGGCTTCGAAGGATGGGGCGTCAGGTCGTAAAGGACCGTTTCTAAGACTGTCAGAGACACCACGAAGATAGCTGTCGGGAGGGTCATTTAAAAAGGGGAAGTGATTAGAAAGAAAAACCTTGAGGTGAACTGTTCAAAAGCTAAAACTATGCGGACTGAATGCTCAGCTTTCGGGGCGAAGCTCAATACTGTAAGAAAAGTCCTGCTTGAATGCGAGGCATCGAAAAGGAAGGGGGGAAAAGGGATCTTCCCAACACTACTATCAAACTGCTCTACGATCAACTTACTGGGAAGAGAGGGTGCTTACCATGAAAAGACTATGAGGGATACTCTCCATTATGTCATAAACCTGAGCACATCTAAAGATCCCAAGATGAATGACGGAACGGGCCGGGATAGGAGGTACCAGGCTAAGATGGAAACCATGGGTCACGGAAAGAAGTGAAACGATTGGGCCAGAACCTCAGGGAAATACCGTACTGGTGGAAAGAACCGGGAGGCTGGAGAAGTTGCAAAATGTTGGGGAAGAAGCCGATGTTAGCATCCGGTGGTTGAGGGGGGGGCGAGAACGTGGTTAGATTCTAGGACGGTTCTCTATCTGCCCACATGCCAACAGGGGAACGAAAAAACGAGCGGTTGTCATGGAAGAGACAAAAAAAGACGACATGAACGAAAATCTACTGTTAGGGAAGGATTCATCCTTTGTGGGGAAACATAGATGTAAGGAAGAAACTGAAATGGAGAGCTGGGGCAAGAACGGGTACTAGCGGGCGGGAGCAGAGCGTCTTTGTTATTTCAACCACTGAAAGCGTTACACCTCACGGTATGGGGCGTAATTCTAAGGTCGATGCGATCAATCGGGGACGTAAAAGGTGAAAAACCACGAGAAAAAAGAGGCGTCCACAAAAAACAAAACTCACAAAACAATTATGAATAGGCTCACTATGACGGGGTGAAAAATTTGTGTGCGGCACAAAGTACGATTAAAGCAGTCATGAAACGTATACATCAGGAAAGTCGTGGGGCACCTGTCATGGGTGGGCAAGAAAGAAGTCAAACGACTCTGTGGCGCACAATTCTTCTTAAAGGGACCAGCGAGAATCATCAAATAGGAGAGAGCCCAAAAAGTGAGAAGGGAAAAACATGAACGATCGGGGGCCAGATTTAACGCAGTAACGTATAATGCGTCTACAAGAACTAGGGAAGTAGGGAAAGTGTCGAGGGGGGGGGGGGTTCATTCTTGAAACAATTAAAGGTCAAAACAGACTCTCACCAAAAGGAGGGCCCCCAACAGGAGGGGTCACGACATGGATGTCGTAAAAAAGGAACGCGACCCCAGGTGGCAGACATCAGGGGTACGGAGGTCGCGCTGTTGTGAGGGGGTCAACAAATCAGTAAGAAATTAATCTGAAAACAACACACAAAAAAGGAGTAACCACACATCAAGATGAACAAGAAGGGCCTTTTACCATCTGTCTTTGGACGCAAATTGTGGGGTTCCGAATGGGAAAATAAACCCTTATACCGGCGCAGCGGGGATGACTCATTTGAAGACTAAATCTGCGAAGAAAAAGTAGATCATCGAAAAAGGAAAAAGGAGGTTGGCTGATTCAATGAAACTAATTACATCTCGATGAAGGCACAAACTTGGAAGGAAAAGTAGTTCTGCCGAAGAAAGTACGCCATCGGGTACGGGGTGCCGCACAGCCTGTTGAAAAATCATCATTCAAGAAGTGAAAAATGAAGGAAAGAGGGAATGACTTGGAGCTTGAGCGCTAACGCCGTGGGTATCATCAGACGAAAAAAAAATGCATCTACCAAAAAGTCCGGTGGACAAGGAAATCTGACTTCAAACAAGAGTTCTTAAAGGGGGCGGTCCAACAACACAGAGGTTTGAAAAGGTCTTGCATAAATATAACGCATCCGGGAAAAGACCAAGGGGCAATACGGGTACTGCAAGGACCGAGACAGGGAAATCGAGAGGAAGAAGAAGGGGGCAGGGGTTGTACTTCAATGACCTTAGCAGAAAAGGGCAGGATAAACGTTCCAGGCTTGGGCCCCCTCCAAAAGAAGTGATGAATGTCAACCCAAAAGACGTGTGTCCACGTCAAAAACCTTAAACAGACAACGAACATCAGAACTGTCACCAATCATAGCGAGAAATCGCCTGAAGAGAGGAACCATGGCCTGCCCCGGGGGAGGAGTCGGCAAAAAAAGAATTGGGGCGCAAAGGCCCGGGGAGAGGGAGCAAAAAGGCTCGTGTACGAGAGGACGCTTCTGTCGGAGTTGAAACTACCAGTCGGTGGAAGATTAAAGCGGGAGAATACAAGGGCGTCCCTCGGAGGGGGCATGTAATTCTTCATCGCACGTCGTGAGATTTCCCGTCACCAGGGGAGAAATGGTTTGCTCAGGGGTCAGGAAAACCGGAGGAACGCGTAAAAAAAAAAAAAGCCGGGTGAAGAAATAGACACCAGTGCACTAAAGAGGAAAGGCCGATTCCTGAGGACGATTCGAGACGAGAAAACTAGACCAGCTGGCACGCAAATGGAAACGTAAAAAAAAAGAAAAAGGAGCGTCGTTTTCGGTGCAGCATCAGGAAAAAGGACGGCCCGCAAGGTCAAAACGGGGGTTTGGGGGAAGAGTTTGAAGTGGCCAACGGGTAAGCAGGTTGAGCGCCTCGCAAAAAAAACAAAAAAAAAAAAGGTGAGGAAGGGGCAAAGAATACAAATAACGGTGCGGCATAAGGAAAAAATAAAATGCAAATACAAGGGGGAAAAAAATCGGGCCGCAGGGGAGTTGAGGATGAACCCAAAAGGGAAAAGATTCCGGGTAAACGCTGTAGATGCATATTGCGGGGACAGCGCCTCTCGCTCAACGAAAAAGGATTCGCCGCCGGGCAAAGGACAGGACGGACATGGCTAGGCGCGTGAGGAAGAAACCGGGCGTGCGTCGCGGGGCCAAACCGACTAGCTCTCTACCACCTGAAAGGGACCAGAATGGCACAAAAAATGCTATCTCAGGAAACTAAAGCGGCCTTGATTAGTTAGAAAAGGCCCGAGACGAGCGCCCGCTTTTGTAAAATGGACTAAAAAATGGTTGCAAAGGAAAACCCCGAATCCGACAAGGAATCATTTTATCGAGCCACGTACAAGTGGGACAAGGGGACGGGCCATATTCACGGGCGAGTTCCCATGACAGAAAGGGGTGTGCTTCGCAGGGTAGGGGGGGGCCTGACTGCGAGCTATCTCTTGGATGGAGGTGAGGCCGAGAGATGCTAAAGGGTGATGGTGAGGGGGACAACATCAACCGAGGTGTGCGTGTGACAATCATACAAAGTAGTGTTGGATCATCAACAAAGCCCGGATCATCCTATCCCTAGATCTGATGTCTTGGCAAAAAAAAGACTGGGGCACCCCACTCCCCAACCGCTTATCCTCAGCAGGGGAAAATGACGCTGTTTCTCAAGTGCGAAACATCCCCGATGCGTAACAAGTGAGCCCTGGAGGGTGACTTCAGAGCCAGAAAGAAGACAAGCGGGGGGGGGTTGAAAAAATGTGCCGTCACTACGGCTCTTAAGCACCTAGTGCAGTGGGATAAACGCAGTGGGTTGCGACGTAGGTTCTGTACAGGAAGCGACATACGCCAATCACGTCAGCGCGAGGCGGGGGGCATTTAAAAGAGTCCTGGTGGGTCTATGGGTGGAGGGAGAAAAAAGGGCACGTTGCCAGAGACACCAAAGAGCAGGGAACTGCTGCTAACGCTCGGCAAAAAAGACGGGGAATAGCCAGAAAGAATGACGTTCACGCGGCAAATGGGAACAAGCACGCACGTAAAATCCCCCCCTAATGAGAAAAGGGAGCGATCTGGAAAAACGGACCCTTCGAGGGATGCTGAAAACAAGGGGGAAAATCAAGCTCGGAGCGCATCACAGAGGGCACAAAGAGGAGTGCGAAAAAAAAAGGCTGGGGGTCCCTCCTATAGGGAAAAGAAGGGGAGAGAGGGGGGGATAAACGGAAAAATGGGAAATGAGAGTAAAGTTGTTTAGGTAAAAGAAGAGCTCAATCCGGAAGGGTGATAAAGTGTTGGGATGGTCACAGGGCAAAAACTTGGTTAAGGGCTCCCGTTAGACGTTAGGTTGGCAGGAAAAAAAAGCTGGGGTGATCTTCTGAAGGACCACCGGGAGGGAGGGGGGGAAATCATACTGGTAGCCTTCACCGACGAAAGAAACCGTCGGAAAATTTCCCTAGAGGGGGGGAACTGGCCGGGACGATCAGGGGGCCCGCGGGGAAAAGTTAGGTATAATGGATCTTCTCCCTGAAATTTTTCGGGAGAGGTCAAACATGGGGTGTAAACGTGAAGGAACGATTACGTCTAAACACAACACTAGAAGTACGATTTCTTGAACAACCTTAAAAATTTACCCGCATCTCTTCCTTCTGAAAGTGAGAAAAAAACATATTCAGCCATAAACCAGGCAGGCCGGGAAAAGGGGGGAAACACTCTAATCTACTCTCAAAAACAGTAGATAAAAAAGGATGACGGATGGGGCCTGGAAGGCGGCTTCTTAGGAAAGCACATCGGAAAGGAGGCCTCCGCATGGGCCCCTGAGGGGACGGGGGGGGGGGGGGCACTCTTCAGGGTTGAAAGAAGGGGAAATCAAACAACCCTAGTTTTCTAAGAATAATGCCTGACACTGCACCATCTCTCAGACTCGAGATTAATCGAAGGCGCACGAAACATACAGCGACGATAGAAAAGGATTGGAGTCAGCCAGGGTTTGAGGCGGCTTTAACATAAAAAAAACTCAACCTGACTGTCTTCTGGGACAAGGATGGGGTCAAGAGGACGAACCGCCAAAACGGCCGCGACCAGACAAACAGAAGCTTAACGAACCATGAACTTCAAGGGGGAAATCGCGGAGGAGGCAGAAAGTACAGGAGGAAAAAAGGAAAACAGGATCAGCCTACTAAGTACCACCAGTAACCGGCCCAAACGCGCGGGAAAAATTGGTCATAACACTCAACTCAGGAAAGCACACCATGCCCCGGCCGGGGAGACATGGAACGATTCAGCCGGCCCGAAGTAGACCGCAGGGGGCATGTGCCGCTAGGTGATTGGGAAAGTCCGGGGAATAACCTCAGAAAGGCGGGGGAAAAAAAGGTCCAATCGCTAACACGTGTAAAGAGGAACGAGAAAAAACTCAGTGGGAAAAGAAAGGTACTGGGCATAAGGGGAAGATGCAGAAGGGGAGAAAGAACAACCTAAGAGGACTGGAAAGAAGACCCGGCGCACCCCCGGCCTAGAAGACCAGGTACGGACCATATGTTAGGAGGTGTGAAAGGGGGCAACGCAAAGTGGTACAAGACATCGAAGAAAAATGGAGCCAACACCGAGAGGAAGGGGAAGCGTTCGCTAGCTCTCCCGGGTAAGATAGAAAAAGTGAACCAACGAAGAAAAAATTCCTGGGATACCGCGTAAGAAAGGACCCACAACATCAGTTAGAAAGGGGAAATTGGGAGTCCAACAACCCATATGGTGACGGATGGGGAGTAAACACATAACGGGGAACGCCCAAGGTGTCAGCGGTATCATGAAATTCACAATCCTGAGGAACTCGCGCTCAGGAGAATCGGGTGAATCTTGTGTTCGCAAAGAAGGGGGCGCTCAAAAGAATGTCATGAATTGACCGCGTTGTGCAGTACTGAAACCAACCTAAGAATGGGGATTAGTCAAACCAAAAAACCGGGACAGGGGGATGTTGTAAATCAAGAGAACCCATCCCCTGGGGACCAGAAAAACAGATAAGAACTGCACACATGAACGGGGAGGAGCAGAAAAAGGCGAAGTGGGAGAACCTCCGCAACCAAACGGGGCAGGACAGGACAATCGCTCTTGGATCCACCTTTGCAAAGGGAACCTTTAACCGGGGCTGAAGGGAAGGGAGGGACTCTTCTGGGGTTTGTCTCACATTACGGGGAGCAAGATGACATAAGGGAGGGGATACGGGGATCCGGGCTTATGTAATGGGCAGCCGAAACGGGGGCGTCCTGCGCTAGAAAGAAGTGCATGGAAGGAGGAGGGGACAACCACGGAAGAAAAGGCGCGAAAAAACAGCATTGGGTGAGTGAACGGCCATCGGAGCCATGTCCAGACTGGAAAACAAACGGTCTTCTTCTCGTCCGAATGAACGGGAAACGCTCACCAAATTTGATCCAAAGAAGAGGGGGATAGGGAAAAAAGGTCAGGGGGGGGGGTCATAACAGAAGCCAGCGTCACGAAAAATGTTCGGGAGGGAAGATTGGGAAAGGAAGCAACCTTGTACGGACTTGAGAAGACTTCTCAAACAAAAAACGTGCCTTAGCCAGAGCAAAGGGCCAAGGAGGCACTGGAACAGTCAGTCGGAAAACTACAAAAAAAAAGGAACGCTGGTGGATGAAAACAACTCCCGAATCCGTGTTACCCTCATTAGGGGAGAAGGGGACCTAGGGAAAGGGGCAGGATGAACTCTTAGCGTATCAGCGAATGAATTCAGGCAAAAGACAAAGCATTCGTGAGAAACGAAGGGGACCCCGGGAGATGACAGCTACCTAAAGTGATCTGACGTAACACCCGAAAAGAAATAAATTGGCCCAGGGCAAAAATCAGAGCTGGACTGAAAATCTACGCAAGGAATGGGAGGAGTTACAGACAGAGAACCGACTTATCGACCGAAGGGATGTAATCCTTGATTTGAGTATACACCGGCCGGAAGAATAAAGGGAGAAAGTGGGGTAAGGGATAGACGAAAAACAACTTTGGGAACAGAAACAAGAAAATCAATATTTGACACAAAAGGGGCAGGGGGAGCAAAGTGGTCTCAAATACTTCCGAGGTACAGTTCGAGACGGAGGGCTTAACTGTCCAGTGGGGTATCTGGGGGAAACCAATACCAAGGAAGTTGGTCTTTGGACAGAAAAAAGAATTAGGCTTTCGTGGACCACGCCTTAACTGTCATTAGTCCATGGGGAGGAAAGGGAGCAAGGCTGGCCACCAATCAAAACCCACTTATGTCTTCTCACATGGAAATTGGTTGATCAGTCATCTGGGTGGAGTTAAACAATGTACCATGCTCTAAAACTTGTCGGAAAGGGGGGGGGTGACCTTACTCCGACAACGTCCGAACCCAGGGCTTTGTGGCCGGAGCAGCCCGTCTGGGTTGCGGAGGAGCGGAAAGCAATATTCAAGGGGGTCTTCTCCGGGTGGATTCGGGACTTGGATCACAACGACCTGGCGAGATGCGATACAAGCATCCAGAAGCCGGGAGGGGCGGAATGAGGTGAGTGGGCTGGAGATGCGTTGGCACGAACCCTCTAAGGGTCGTACCTGAGGGGAAAGAACAGGTGGCGTCTGGCAGGCGCCTCTGTTCATTGACACAGAAGAAAGTCTGAGGGGGGGGAAATGGCCGGGTCGTCATCGGGGGACACTTATGGAAATCAGATTCAACCACCTGTAGTCGGCGGGTGGATTAGCTACGGGATGGGGAAGAGGGGGAGGAATGGCCATATCAGTTCTTGAAGGGCAATAGCATCAAGTTTCATAAAAACAAGAGACGGCACAATCGACAAAGTAGCCCAAAGGGATAAAGGGAACGCTTATCTTCTCCATGAGTACGTAGTGGAAGGGGCCTTACAGGGGTTGTTATCGGCAGGAGGGGTAAAAGGGAACCAATAAAAAGACGATCAGGGAAGGACTGGTGCAACGGGGGCTTCTTATAAGGGGGGCACGAAAAAAAATTCGTCCGCAGCAGCCAGGAAAAAAAAGGGGGGCTGTGAGATAAGAGCGGGGTGAGCGGGAAAGCAGGGTGGGACTGGAGCTGTGAGTCATCACATTCTTAAAAAAGCCGGGCACCAAGAATAACGTTGCTGCATGTCTAAAAAACGCCCTCTAATTTTGACGTAAGAACGGACGAATCGGGTGGCAGTTTGAAACTGCGTCCCCACTGCTTTGCAAGCACTTCTTTCGGGGAAGGCGAGAAAAAAAAAAAAAGAGTTTAGATGAAGCTGTGCACGTGAGGGCTATTGAGGTCCGGGAAGGAAAGGGGGGGGGAAAAAAATGGGGGAACGAAAAATATACCGGAAATTCTGGCTTTCCTCGTTTCCGATGCGCTGAAGGGGGCAATCCTCCGGTAACACAGATCTCGACAAAAAAAAGAGGAAGGAAAAAGGGAAGGTTGGGGCAAAAACTTGTGAATGAAATCAGTCTGTCGTCGAACCAGAATTCGGGAGGGGGAGGAAAGCGGGGCTTCAATAATCAATCAAGACCGAGAATGTCTCAGCGGGAAGAAAGTGCACAGCCTCTGCCATCTCAATAGGGAGATAGGACGGTCAGCACGCGGATTAGCATTATTCCACAGCAGAAGAAAAACGTCAACGGGGGGGAAGAGCCTGTATGGACAAAGGGGAAGCGAAATCACCAACAAGCTAGACGGAGGGGTCGCGGTGAATGCTGGGTATTAGACGATCCATCCAAATGCAAGAAGAGAAACGTTACAAAAAAGAAAAAGGTTCACGCGTGAAGTCGGAAACAAAGAAGAGGAGATGAACAAGTGGATAACATCCATGGAGGGGAAAACCAAAAAGGTAAAAAAAGATCGGGAGTGTAAAGAACTACCAACAAGGGGGGGCCCTGACCCACCATGAAGGGATGAAAAAAATAAGCCATGGAGAAAGCAAATCCGGTTAAAAAGAAGTAAGCTGTTCGAGGGTTTGTGGGGAGGGGAACGGGGAGAAATTGAGCCAAGTAAACAAGATCAAACCTCATCAGGGGGGGAGGATGTACAGGGTGACAAAAGCCTTGAAGGCAGCCTCAACCGCGACGATCGGGTTCCGAAAGGAAGTGGCTTGCAAAGGCAGGGGGAACGATGAAAGAAACGCGAATTCCACTCCTAAGATGAGGAAAGATTTCGGCGCAGGGAAAGACCTCTAAGAAAATAGGGGAGGAAATGAAAGCACAGGTGCAAAACCCCCTAACTCATCCGGAGACCCTTACGCGGATGACGTGAGTCGGAGCGCAGCGGGTAAACGCCAGGTCAAAAGCAGAAGAACAAAAAAAAGAGGGGAAAAGGGAATCGGGATAAACGCGAAGAAAACTGCTCAAAAAAGAGAAGAGGGCAACTTCACCAGAAGGGGGTGTTAGAGGAAAGAAGTGAAAAAAGACAGGGGCGGACCCAAGTTTCATAAGCGGGTCATTAGAAGTCGCGAACCCAAAACTAGAGGGGACGAAGCTGTTGAGGCTGGGGGGTATCCAAAGGGCAAAGGGCTTCAGCCAAAATGGCGAGGGAGTGGAAAAAGTCCTTCGGGTCAGGGGAAAACCGGAAATCCATTTATTGAGGGAAAAAGCCCAAAAAAAAAAAACCCAGGAAGTGGGGGGAAAAGAAAAGATAAAAAAAGCCAAGAAAGTGGCCAGCAGCACGCAGGCATCGTTCATTCCTCATCTCTGAGAAGCGGAAAAGTAGGAAAACAAAAGCCTCCAACCGGGACTCGTCAAGACCAGACGCGGCTGCCTAGGTTGGGTGGCAAAAGGGAAACGCAAAAGCGAAAGAACCGAAGCGGCCGTCGGCCGGACACGGATTCGGGTCGAAAAGGGGGTTGGTAAGCCATGGGGGAGTGAAAGACAAGATTGCATACTCGGATACTTCTTAAAAGGCGGGGGAAGGTAATCCAGCAAGCAACGCGTGATGTCAAAAGGCTCGACGCCCTCTTGCAGTTTGGCAATTGGGAGTTCAGGGGGAAGGAACGGAAGCTCAGTCGGGGGAAGGCAGCGAAGTTGGTTAACGGAGCAAGACGGGGCGAAAAGAATGGGGCGGGGAAGGGCGGGGCGAAAAGGAAAGGCGCTTCGATCAGCAAAGAATAGCCGGGCAAGAATGGGGAAAAAAGGAAAGAACTCCAAATAACGAGAGGGGAAGGGAGTGACGTTTCGTGGGGGAAAAGCATCTCGCGGAAAGGACGGGGGGGAGAAGGAGTAAGACCGACACATTTCGGGAAAGGTGGGAGGATCTCAACAAAAAAAAAAAAAATAGTTAAAAGAGAGAATCAAAGTGTAAAAAAAAAGATTTTAGTCCTCCAAACTGAAGGGGTCAAAAAAAGGAATAGGCCAAGGCCGTTGGGGAGGGTAACCCTAACGTACACGATAACCTCTCCGGGAGGGGGATGGGGAAAAATATTGGGCTTTCGCTTGACATAGGGAGCGTAAGCGAAGCGAAAGGAATTAGCAGAAGGGAAGAGGAAGGAATGGTGCTCTATGGCAGCACACAGGGCGGAAGTAAGCAGGCAGGTGACCGGACATTTCCTATCTGGGTTCACAAAAAAAGAAAATTGAAAATCTCAGGGCGAGCAGAAGGAAAGCACGCGCGGTATGAAAGATATCATAAAACAAACCCTCGGACACGGAGAGTAAAACGCAGTTGAGGGGGGTGAGGGGGGCACGAATTTCTGAAAGAAAACAACAGAAGGCGCACCGTATACGTGCCTCAGGGTGAGAGGAAGACCCGGACACGGGGGGGGGGGGGGGGGGAACGGTTAAAAAAAGTCTGAAGTTTCTTCAGCAACCGGTGAAAAGGGGATGGGGTTCCCTGAGCCTGGAAAATGCTTCGAGCTGAGAAGAATCGGAATGCATGCTTTGCAAGGGGAGGGGATGAGGAACAAAGAAAAAACCGCGGGTACTTTTTAACATCAAAACAAAGAGTCAGTTTAATAAGGAAACGTCCTTAAAGCGAAACGTAGCCGAGTCTCCATGAAATGGGGCTAACAGCATAAAAGAAAAAAAGAAGACTCTCTTGGGTTCGGCCTTCAGGGGGGGGGGGCCTGTAAACCGGGGGGAGTCCCTGTAGGTTTAAAGTTCATCATTCCCTAGAAATAACCCTGGGGGTGGGTTTTCTCAAGTTGGGAACACGCAGCGGGGGGGTGGGAACGGTAATCAAAAAAAGACAAAAGACCCTAGAAATGAGAGCTGCAGGGGGCGGTGAAGGAGGTTCTTATCAGAAACGGGCTGGGGGAAAAAAGGACCGGAGAAAGTCACTGGAGACGTGAGAGTTTTACTTCAGCGTGTGCTTTCTCCAAATTGGGAAGTATGGGGTCAAAAAAATCCAAAGCTACCATATGGGCGTACCTGCCTGATAAAGGAAGTGTCGGAGGCTCCGCTGGGGGGTCCGAAAAAAAGGGCGATCATTCGTCGGGAATTGGGGGGGGTTGCCGCAAGGAACTTAGTGAAAAATCCACTCTCTGAAACCCCGAAGGAGGAGTAAGTGCGCGATAGTCAAACGGCTGGAAGGGGGTGATTACACATTTCCATCCCAGCTGGAAAGGTGAGTCATAAGGGGGGTCCATTGAAAAGGTATCTTGCAACATGGAAATGATCAAAAGATCATGAAGTTAACTCCGAGCTGGGAAAAAAAGAGTTAAGAGATGGTAACTGGAAAAGGGGGGGGGGTTTCATACTACCTGAGGGTTTTTTATGGCACGCACAACAGAGAGGGACTCGGGGAAGGAAGTTGAAAATTCCTTCTATCCTTGCAAAAGTGGGGGACATCCTCATTATCGCAATCCAGACGTGAACACAAGGGGGACGTGGGGGGAGGAGATCCGGATGAGTGGTTTGCTCGGATGTGCTAGAGGGGAGGCAAGCCTCATGCAACCGAAGACTGTAACGGCGAGGGCCATTTACTCAGGTCAAGACGAAAAAGAGACTTTAACGTAAAGGACGGAGCGGGTACGGGGAAAAAGTCACCCAGTTCATTAAGAGGAAAAAAGGAATTACGAGGTTGGGAAAAAAGGGCACTAGCGGGGACACGTTATTACATTGCTTATCACAAAGGGGTCGAAGGGAGGGGTATGGGGTCAAACCAACTTAAGAGGGGAAACCCAAAATATCCTGCGGGAGAAGAGGGGAAGGGGGCCGGGCGACTCAGCAGGGACGGTCCCTCCAAGGTTGCACCAACTCGATCGCAACAAAGGGGGAAGAAAGGAAAAAGATTCCTCAGGGGCACCTTGGGGGAAGGGAGCGCATCGACCGTCGATTCGCACAGAAGTCACAGTAGTGCGGGAAACGCTTGCATTAAATAAATCAAAGAGAGAGGCATCACTCCGTAAGTCAAACTCCAACCTCGGAGCAAGAGAAAGGGAGCGCCGCTGCCCCAGCGGATGAACCGCAGGGGAGAAAACACATGGAAAAAAAAGAAGTCCCCGAGTACTTAAGAAAATCGGGTTTCTAAGAGAAGTCACCGCATCGAAGTTATTTATTAGTGAGGCAGGTGAAAAAGGTGACAAACACAATAAGAGAAAAAAAAATCGTGTAGCCAAGCAAATAGGTGTCACAGTAGGCTTCGTACCATAGAGAAGACAAGGGGGGGGAACAAGTGCACCGGACGCCAATCAAGTTATGACCATTACGGGCTCTAGCGGCAAAAAAAAAGCGTAAGGAGTGTCCGCTGGAACCACACCCCATGAAGGCTTCCAGCCGTAGCCCAGAGGCGCATCTGCAGGGTTAAACGGAAAAACTGTTAAAAGTTGGGGGGGGGAGGAGAGGGGCATGATTCGGGGAAAGAAATCCTTTGGCCAGTTATACCGCGAAGGGAAGAGGGGGATTTTTCGCGAAGCCGGGGGGTAGGATAAGAAAGCATACGACTTATTGGGGGTCGGGGGAGGGGCAATCCGGGAAAATACGAAGGAAGTCCAGCACTAATGATTTCGAGTAAAAGGAAATACCGTAGAAATGCCAAAAGCATCCTCCTTTAGGGACGGGGGGGGGGGCCAGGGGCAAAAGAACAACACAAACTGTTGCGACATATCTCCCACAAAATGACGGGGAAAGACCAGAAGCGTTAGAGCGAGCAGAGGAGGAACAGGTCCTTACCGACGTAAACGAAAAAAGGAAAAGGGAGAGGGTACTGACGTCAGAACTTCCCAAACAGTGGGATGCGGAACTGCGAAAAAACCAAGGGTTAGGGAGGTGACTTATATGTCAACATAAAGGGAACCCCATTTGCGAAAGCGTTACGTCTGCAATGACAATCAAACACACGTCAAGCGCTTCACAAGGAGGACTCATGGGGGGAAAGTGGATGCGTGACAAAATCAAGTCTAGAAGCCAAGGGTCTTGTTGAAGGAGGTTGCCGTCTGCAAACACAGACAGGGGGGAGGGATTCCCCTCAAAAAAAATTGTGGGTGAACCAAGAATCCCATCCTTGGAGAACGAAGAAGAGCGGAAAGGAGCAATAAACGCTGGGATCTCTCCTGACATGGGGAGGAAAAATACGACCCAGCAAGGTAAAAAAAACGGGGGGCTGATGAAGGGAACAGAAGGAAGGAGGTATAGTTGTCTTTAACTTGTCAAAAACGGGGAAACCGAAAAATGCGCGGAGCAACGGAGCTTGACCTGCGGGAGGCTCGGGAAGTCGGAAAAAATGGGGTTGGTCTTCAAATTGCGGAAAAAAGATTGACGGACGGCGGGGAGAAAACTCCAGGTCGCAGGGTCTTATAGGGGCAAAAAAACCCCCAGCGCGTAGATTACTGGAGGGGCGCCAGCTTGGGGATGGGGCCCCTTCTCTTTCAGGTGGGAAAAAAAACGAAGAAAGCAAGGCTTTGCTTGTCGCAGACAAAACGGGTGACGTCGACATAAAACCAGGGAAGATGGCGGGCGGCGATCACTGAATTAAGATCGCAGAAGGGTCCAACAAGCACAGAAAGAAAGAGGGTCACTTGATCACTGGCGAATCACGCCCGCGTATCCTTCGGGAGGTCGGGCATCACTCACGGAAAAAGGCGGACCGCAAGGGACTGTTGTAGTGGGGGAAAGCAAGTTTGAAAGGGAAGGGACATGGTACGGACGGGGATAGA
>Ga0179593_1723687_pt1 | contig 22026 bp, 29 predicted proteins | sample CZODoug2_1_08_16_FD_185931 | JGI IMG/M metagenome (GOLD analysis project Ga0179593, IMG submission 185931) | Vadose zone soil fungal communities from Angelo Coast Range Reserve, California, USA - CZODoug2_1_08_16fungal (PacBio error correction) | ecosystem: Environmental > Terrestrial > Soil >...
CTTTTCTACCCGTAGGGTCAAAGAAAAAAAAGGAAGGCAATCGGAATGCTGAACACTTAAAAAATAAACAGATTGAAAGAAAAAATGAGATACGGGACAACTTATAGTTTCCACGGGGGGATTTTGAGATTGTCTCTTCTTAGAAGTGGGCACTCAGTACGGAAAAAGAGAGGGGGCGGAGTACAGCGTGCGGGGGTTTGAGCACAGGCGGATCTTAGGTGAACGAGAAACGTATCCGGGCTTGTTTACTTAGGTGAAGAACTGCAAATAAGTTTCTCCAGTTATCTGGGTGAGAAAAGAAGAAACAAAGGGTAGGGTAGGCCTGGAGTAGGTTTAGGGGGTGTCACGCAGTGCTACGGGACGGGGGCAATGATTTCGTCTTAGTTGGAAAGTGACCTTTGTGCGCAGTGTGCAGAGAGGTTTCAATCAAAAAAAGGTTGACGAAGGGGTAGGGGGTGGGGGCAACTTCAAATTGGGTCCCGGTCATCGAAAGAGCAAGCATGTACAGGAAACAACCGGGCAGCTACGTGGTGCGATATGTGTGGAGCCTGTAGCGCTCCGAGGAAAAGGAAGCAGAACAAGAGGGGGGGGGGGGTAAAGAGGGGATTTCACGCACGGAACTGGGTTGCTCATTTAACTCACAGTCGTGAGAAAAAGGGGACTTGGCAGACGGGGAAGCAACTCGAATTGTCTGGGAACAATAGGAAGGATCGCGGAGAAAAGAAGCAAAAAAGATCGGTTCAAGGGAAGGCTTAGATATGCGTTGCATCGGAATGGGGTCAGGAGGAAAAAGTAAAGGTAGTAAAAAGTTGGGGGAAAGGTGGGTGGACCCTCAACTACATTCCGGACCTGGGGCTGAAATTTCCCCCACTCAGAAAAGCTTTTTTTAAGGCTGGGGAAGGCAATTCAAGAAGGGAAAAGTGAAGAGAGGGCAAAGCGAGCGAGGGCTCCGAACAGGGGGGGACGACATCTGTGTTTTTGCAGTTCCGGGGAGGGGAGCCTAAGGGGTTTGCTAAAGAATCGGCGGACCGAAAAACTCTTGAGGGGGCTAAGGCGAAAAATCTTGTGATTCACAGGGGTAGGGAAATAGGATCAGAGAGTTTTTGTTTTCAAAGAAAGAAATGCCGAGGGAACGAGAATAATCTGTCATACTTTTCAAAGCGGGCTCCTTACGGGGTGGACTTGCTACGGGGTAGTACGAAAAGTGTAGATCCCAAGGCAAGGGAAGATGGGAAGTAGAGGACAGAAAGGCCAGGGATATGGGAGGGGGTCACAGATGTGCGGAAGGACCTACGAAGAATTTTGTAGAACATGGAAAGGAGTTCAAGTGAGAAGGGAAGAGAAGACAAAGGGAAAATCGGGAAAAAGGGAAAGATGTCCTTTCATCCGCCCTTTCCGATGGGGAAGGTACAGACTAAAAAGGGAGTCACAAACATGTGGTAAAAAAGCGGAAACGGCAACAGTCTATCTGTTCGCAAAGAAGGGGAAGAAAAGAAAGACTTCCATTCGGGGTTCCTTCGAGAGGCGCGATTCCCGGTTTATAGGTACGGGACCAGATGGGAACACCGGTGAAATAAGGAAAGAGGAAAGGGGAGAAGAGATCAGATTGTGAAATAAGGGAAATTAGGGGCTGGGGGACAGTTTAGAAAAAAGGGCCTGGTTCCAGGAGCCCTTGAGGAATGGGGGTCTCAAAGGGGAGAAAAGGAGGGGTAGAACTAAAGCTTGAAGGAGCAGGACCTCCACTGGGTGAGAACCGGTAAAGGGTAGGGGAGGGAGACTCAATTAGCATCTCTCTAAACCAAACTTGTAGGATTAACTATAGGTGCTAATATAGGGAGAAGAAAGTTAGGGGGACCAGGACTCGAAGGCCGTGTAAATGAGGGAGAAAGCTTTCGCAGGGAGGGAAGTGTCAGAGAAACATTCGAGAAGGTTATTCCGTAACCGCCTCAGCGGTTTTGATAAACTGTACACACAAGCAACCCTGTGGGGAAAACACGGAATCGACAAGCGCTCCTATTCCCAACCTGGGAAAAGGTACCGACTCAGATTTCCGATAAAAACTTGTTTCACCGAAAACAAAATATGAGGGAGAAAGAGCACGATTGGAACAAGTGAAAGGGGAGACCCTAACAAAAGGGAGGAAGGCGAGAGGGAAGAAGCGAGTCCGGTTTTGCAAAATGCTTCCGAAGGGCTTTCGCCGTGAAGCGAATGACTTGTTTCAGTAAATGTCTCGGACAAGAGGCATGAATGCAAGAATCGTCCAGTGGGTGACGGAGAAATGTTAAAGAAAAAAGGCAACGGAGAATTCCTTCCCGGAAGGTGGCAAGGGTCCCACACAAGGGAAAGGCGGCAGATGGAGCACAGGAAGGTGAAAAAAGAGACGCAAACTTCCCATCAGGCCCCTCTTGGGATCGTTCAAGAATACTGCAGGGAGGGCCGAGGACGAAAAAAACGAAACAAAGAAAATCGATGCCCCGCTTCCATATGTTACGCTGGACGGAGCCGCCGAAGGGCTGGGGAAAACCCCACCCATTGCCGAGGGGGAATACCCGAAATGTGAACAACCGCAATAATGCTCATTAGCGAATATGGGGAAGGAACTGGGGGTTTAACACGACTCCGCCCGAGACTGCTGGAACACAAGGAGAAAGGAAGGTGGGCAAAAACCAATTGGTTCCGCGGGCATTATCAATACGAGTCGCCAAGAGAGAGGAAAGTTTAATAAAAAAAAGCAACAAGCGGCGGTTAGTGAGGGGGAAGCAGAAAGTCCGCGCAGGGTCCTAGGAGTGTAGCCATTGAGGAAATCACCCCCCGGAAAAAGGCTTGGGGGGGTCCTCAGCCTGTAAAAAAAAGATCCTCAGATGGGGAAAAGAACAATACCTGGGAGACTTGTCCGTACCGCGCTCATCGTAGTTGGGCCCCGTTAAGTCGGGAAGGCAGAGCATAAAGGCCAATGACAAAGAAATCGCTGGGGTCACCATAGTCCTCTGTCGACTTAAGAAAATACATATGAAGGAATGGACGAATCGCTCCCACCTTATCTAAGAAAAATAGAAGGGCGGGCACCTCGAAAATTGGATCGGAAAAAGAGATAAGGATCCACTGGGGGGAGTTCAAAAAGGTCCAGCACACATGGGAACCACCAAGGAAAAGTTCATAAGAAGCACGATAGAAGTCACGGAAATTCGTGAAAAGACCCAAAAATCTTAACTTAGTCAGACTAAGATAAACTAGAGCTGTGCCCCATATAACCTGCAAGCCACGGGGGGGACAGCATACCCAAAGGAGGGATAATCTGGCCAAGATGAAAACTGAAGAAGAAGGAAAAGAAGAAGGGGCGCTGTAAGGGGGCCGCCATGGCGTATGAGAAAAGGAGTGAAAAACGAAGTATCAAACGAGGGGGGGAAATCAGACGTTGGATCGCCTGGATCAAGGAAAAAACCAAAAAACAAAAAACCAAACACACCCAAAAAACAGAAAAAAAACAACAAACAACAAAAAAAAACAAACAAACGGGGGGGGGGAGTGGGGGGGGAGGAGAGGTTCGATTTGTTTCAGGTGGGGGAGCATAGAAAGACGATGCCGGAGTTTTTCATAAGCCCGAATACAAATCGGACAAGCAAACCCGCCTCAGACCAAAGCAAAGACACAACACAGGCAGCATATGGTCAGTTATAACCTAGAGACCATGGTCCTTCCCAAGTTTGACGGGGCTACGTCGAATAGAAGCAGAATCCGCTGTGCCACGGAGGGAAAAAGAGGTAAAAAACGGTGCCGAAAGCCTCATAGAGGATAGTGACCAGGATGACAACAAAGAGGGAGAGAGAGATACTCACTTACGGAGCGAGATGCCCGGGAGAGTAAACATACGTTCATGCCACGCCGGATTCCTTGTCACAAAAAATTCCGTGATCGACGAAAAAAGGGGGGGGGAAAGGGTAAGCTCAGAGTAACTTGGGGCAGGTGTGGAGGGGGAAAAAATTTAAAGTTGGGTAAAAGGCGTTTCGGTCAAAGCGATGGTGGCCGTGAGCAGAGAAGAGAGTGGAATAAACATAACGAACGTTATTGGAGAAAAAAAAGAAAAATCTGTCAAAGGGACACAGGTGGGGTGCGTGCTCGGGGGGGGGACTAAAAAGAAAATCACTGGAGGAGGTGCTCGCTCCAGTCTTGGCCATTATTTCCCGAAAGGATTTTCGGTCGTGTAAAAAAAAAGAAGAATGAAGAAGGGGAAAACCGGCGGTTATCTGGGGGAAGGGGAAGAGAAAACTTTAAGGGGAGGAGAGTCTTTTATTGTTCTTTCACTCAAAAAATTACGGTGCATATTTATGTAGGGGGGTGTAGACCAGGGCTTGCGCACGATTTTGACATCTCCCCCCCCTCATTAGCCAGTCGTTTTGAACGGAAAAAAATCTCCATATCTCTGAGGTCAAGATGAAGAGGAGGGGGAACAGCTAAAGGAATTCGATACGCGCGCTTCGCGATACCAGAGAACTTAGGAGAGCAGGAAAACGATGGAGAGTTGCAAGGAAGGTGCACGTTGGCAAGCGCGAGACCTCACATGGTGAAGAGGGGGGGGGTGATGAGCGCCGGAGAAAAAGGGAAAAGGGCTGGATACAGAAATTCGCTGAGCGCGGATACAAAGCGTCATCGTTATTGTTCAATACGGGGGAGTTTGGGGAGAACAAAATAGGAAGGTACCGGAAGGATAATGTGGGGGAAGAGGACCCCAGAGGGTGGAGGGGGGTGATTGACGCTCAATGAAATATCCGACCCGGATGGACGAAAAAAAGGTAAACCAAAAGACGCCGCTGGGTCTTCAGGGGGGGAGGGAAGGAGGGAAAGTCAACGAAAGGCAGGGAGGGATCCGACGATCTCCATCTGGTTGGGCAGTTGAAGGAAGAGGAGGCAGGACATGAGAAATTTGTAAAAAAGAGAGGAACCGGAAACTACTTGACTGAAAATTCAAGAGAATGGGGGGGCATACAAGGAGGTATCGCTCTCAGTATTAACAGGGGGAAATTTAGGTTGGGGGGGAACGAAGCGTGGGAGGAGGAAGTGAGGGGGGTGGGGTTCTAGAGGTACATCTGTCCAGAACTTGTCGCCTTCAGAAGATGGTGTACAAAACAGGCAAGTGAGCCGAAGAAAAAGCGCTGTGAAGGAACGAAATCCAGAGGGAGAAAGAGGAAGGGGAGGGACGCGGGGGGGGTCGCGGAACACATTCCATCAAACAAAAAAAAAAAAAAAAAAAAAAGAGAACATAACTACGAAATTTGAGGGAAGCCCGCGCAAAAGACCCGGAAGGCCATTTGCACAGTTGAAAAGGCGATTAGTCACATGGGAGGAAGAAGAATGAGCAAAGATTCAGGAATGGGGGAGGGAAGATGGAGTGACATAAATGCAAACATTCCATAAAAAATGGACACTGTGAGGAAGAAAAGGAGATAGCATTTGGTGGAAAAAACTCTGGAAAAGCGGTCTGTCAACTTGGAAGGTCGGGGAGGGAAAAGGGGACATGAGAAAGGGAAGGCGATTCGGAATGTTCCCTATGTGGTCAGTGACAAATATTTTTATTAAAGGGAGCGTAAGCGAAAAACGGGAAAAAGGGGTCATGGAAGTTTATACGGGGGGAAGGCTATCAATGGAAAAAAGAGGAATTAAAGGAGGGTGTGGGACATTTAAAACTCTTATGAGGGGCCTGAATAAAGCCCGAGGTTTCTCACAGAGAGGGAAACCGAACTGAGAAGATGGCGTCGAAAAAGGGACAGACAAAGGGAGGATTTGGGAAAAAAAAACTTGGGGAAAGATGACTCGCTTCTCACAACACACTTGATTTAAAATAGAGAGAAAAGGAGAATGCGTCGAAAAAAAGAAAGGTCCAGAAACACGGGGGCTGAAACTCAAAAGACAGGGGCGGCCTTGAGTAGAGAAAATGCGCAGGTGAAATGGATCGGGAAGGGGAAAAAATCAGGAAGTATTATTCCGGAGGGAAACATCTCATCTTGGAGAGAAAACCCAAACAAAGAAAAAAAAGTTGACCACTAATCTTATAGAGCAAACGCTCGAGGGGAAAGGAACGTTAAATGGGTTCCCAGGGGGGGAAAACCCTAAGCCAGGTCATAAAAACTATGGTTCCCTTCCACAGGTAATAGAGGGGAAGAGAAAAGGAGGGGAGATTTCGTCCCCGAAATGCGTGCAGGTGAGAAAAGAGATCGCGGGGGGAAGGGGGGAGAAGGTTAGGGGGGGTGAATTCTCCGCTACTTGACGCCGGGAAGCGATGGACTTTTGAATATCACCCGAGCAAGACGGAAAAAAGGAGGGGATCAGAAGCTCCATGGCTCATGTTCGAGCAGGGCCAGGGGAAGAATCGCAGGAAACGACGAAAGAGTGAAGGGGAAGGTTCAATAACAAAGATCAAGGGCTCTGAGCCATCTGGGCTCACAAGATTCAATAGGGGGGGGGGTTGCGGAAGCCAGGACAAGCTTCCCATAAACCGATAAAGGGACAATAAAAAAAGAGCATTGCTTTCAGGACGCAACGTCTCACGGCAAAAAAGCACCAAAAGAAACAGTACACAAGAAATCCAAAAAAAACAAACCAGCGGACATCTCTTCTGACACCCCAAAGGGGAAAGGAGAAGGTGAGCGAGAATACCAGAGGCAAAAACAAGAAGGAAGAGAACTCTCTTTCTGAATGGTCTCTTAACCAGGAACTGAGGGGTGCTAGGGAAGAAGAAACGGCTAACCAAGAGAACCTTCATGGATAGTACAGAAAAACAATGTGGATCGAAACTGACGCAATGAGCAAGGAAAAAAGTCAAGACCGGAATTGAATTGAAGAAAAAAGAAACACCAACGAGGTTTGGGGTAAGGGGGGAGAAGTCCGCCTTGCCAGCGGAAGTTTCCGGAAGGCCAAATTGTAGGGAAAAATGCAAATGCAAAGTAGATGGGGTATTCCCGACGGGCTACAAAAAGGAAGTCCGATGAAAAAAGCATCTCCTCAGAATATTTAACACTCCACTTACGGGATGGAGGGTACCGCGAGAAAGGAGGGAAATAAGCCACGTTAGGGACGAGTAAGGGCGGAGAAAATTAGAAGAGCTGGAAAAGTGGGAAAGCGAGCCACACCAGTAGGGCCGCTGAGAACGTTGGGAGAAACTTAAAAGGGAGGAGGATAGAGAGGTCGAGGAAAACATATCGGTAAATCAAGTGGACGGGAAAAGGTAGGGTCTCATCCTCGAAGATGTATAGGGGGGAAATCAGGGGAAAAGGAAAAATCAATGGCGTTTGAAAACGACCGGGGACAAAGCAAAGCTGTGGTTGGGGGATCGAAATGTCAAACACATTTTCATGGAATCAAGAAATACCCAGCCAGTACTGGGGAAAGAAAAGGCGTACGAAAAGAATAGCATCGGAAGAAGACGGGAAAAAGAAGAGCTGGAAAAACAATAAAAGGGAAGGGACACTTGGACAGTTCTTGCCACCCACAACTCCGAGAGAGTCTGATAGAACGATAATTACCCGGCCGGGAGCAGAAATAAACGCACAAGCAGGAGTTAGGGAAAAAGGCGACGCAGAAGATAACAATATCAACTCACCAGTTGGGAAACTCGTTCAGATCAAAAGGGGGGGGACAATTCGGGTTGGAAGGGGGGCCGCATCTATAAGGAAGACCCTGCAAAAGTATGCAGAAAGAGAAAAAGCAAACCCTCCTAACCAACAGTCTTCGGGCAACGCATCGCGGGGGAGAGACAACACCGGACACTTCACAAGGAAGGAGACCGCATGGGACAAGTTACCTTAAAATTGAGAGGGAAGAAAACAGATAGAAAGCAAGAGGGGGGGGGGAACACTGACATGGTCTTGTCCAAACGCCTTTTGGTCCGCGGGAACTAAAAAAAAGGAAATGCGCCGAGGAGAAGGGGGACAAGGGGGAGTACTCTCTCGATTGAGAGGGGAAAATGAAAATATTGGCGGGAGGCTGCTCTTGCACCCGGTGTGGAGAAGAAACAGAGCCAGAGCGCCCTGAGCCTTTGACTGAAGGAGTGAATGATCTTTCTGCCGAGAGAAAAAACACCGGACAGATGAAAAAGAAGAAAGGAAAGTTGTAAAGAGGGGACAGTGTTTATAGCTTCGTTGCCTAAGCCTGTTTTTGTCAGGGGGGATTGCGTAAAAAAAAAAAAACCAAAAAAAAAAAAAAAAAAAAAAAAAAAAAAAAAACAAAAAAAACAAAAAACAAAACAAAAAAAAAAAAAAAAAAAAAAAAAAAAAAAAAAAAACGGGGGGGGGAGGGGGGTTCAGAAAAAAAGTTGAAGAGATATCGATAGGAAAAACCTCAAGGGAACCGCTGAATAGGGGACACAATGTGATTTTCTCTTTTCTCAGGCGTCTATGGGATCCTCGATGGCGATCATGAAGGCGCTAGTTGAGACCCGGAGAGGGGAAAGGAAAAGGACGGTGGGGGCTGGATTTTGAATAAGGGGGAAGGAAGGTCCCTGGTTTAGAGGGGTATGGAAAGACTGGAATTTAATAAGGGGTCGGGGGGGCGAAATGAGGAGGGGAATGGATCGGCACGCAGGGGGCTAAAGGTTGGAAGGAGTGGGTCGTCCTGAGTTGTCCCATAACCGGGGAAAAAGGGTAAAGCTACACCAAATATGGGGAGGGAAGTACGGAAGGCGCAGCATCTCTGGGGGAGGGTCCAGAATCCCCAGTTTCGAGGAGGGAAAACAGCAGACGTTCTGCAAGGACGATGTGGCTCGGGCAAAGCGCGAGAAAACACTTATAATCACGGGGGATTGTGGCTTTTCCAACGTCGCCTCGGCCAGCAGCGCGAGGGGGGGAAACATGCTTTCAGGGGGAAGGGGATCCCGTGGTATGCTCCCCGTAATCGAGGACTTTAAGAAATAGGAAAAAAATCGGCAGAAGAGGGCAGGAGGTAAGGGGGGGTTCAATACGCTGAAAAGTTTCGGGGGAAAGATGGTCAGGAAGGAAAAAGAAGGGGAAGGATCGATGGGGAAAGGTACCCAGCGAGGTTGTGGGAGGGGGTAAGAAGAAAAAGAAAGACAGGCCGCTTAATCGGCTGCTGAACAAATTTGCCCACGAAAGAAAGAAAGGGGGTGCTGAGGGGGAGAACTAAAAAGGTCAGAGAGGACTGAGAAACGCTTTCGCGCGGGGGGGGAACATGTTCTCGTTTTGGACAGGGCAAGAAAGGAAGGCAGAGAGGGAGCCTTGGCTACAAGATGCGGAGGGAAGGGGAAGAAAAAGTGGAAAAAGGGGCAAATCTTCAAAGAAGGGGAGGGCGGTGAGAAGGGAACCCGAGGTGAAAAAGGGCTGAGAAAAAAGGAGGTGGCAAGAAAGCGTCCACGGCTTCTTTCCTTGGTGTGGTTTAAATATAAAAGAATTCCAAAGGTGTGAGGGGCTTCTCAAGGAGGGTTCCAGATCAAATAGGGGGTTAAAGAGGGGGCATTCAGAGGGGGGAATTTACTTGTTCTCTCTGGGAGTCACAAGGAATGGAATGGGGAGAAGAAGAATGGAGAGCCTACAAATAGGGGATGATTGCCCGACGAAAGTAGCCCGGGATAAAAATTGGGGGAAGGGATCTCGGGGGGGAAATGCAATCTGAAACAACAACTGGACGATTTCTGATAATTTCTCAGGGGAGGAATTGCATCGGGGGAAGGGGAGGAGTCACTGAGAAGAGAGAGAGGGGTTGCCAACCACATCGGGAAGGCCGGAGGGCACAAAAACAGGGAGACCTTTGGAGGGGAAAAAGAGAGGCTTGAAGTCGTGCCGTCGATTCGATTTCCGATTAATAGGGGCAGGGGAATTAAAAGTAAGGAGAATGCTACCCTGGGGGCACCGGTGGGGAATGACCGTGCAGGTTGTGAAAAAAAGCTAAGATTCGTGGCGGGGAGGTTATTAGGTGCTGGGGGGGACAGTTTGAAAAAACGATTGGGCTGGGGAAAGACATCCCTGATCAAGGAAGGGGGAAAGACATATGAAATTCGAAGCTTGGGAGGAAAAACTTTGGGGGGGGAGCTAAAAACGTCTTTTCGACGACAGTTTCTGCAGAAGAGAACAAAAAAGGGGAAGAGAATTCGAGAGAGAGCAAAAAAATACTTGGAAGGCTGAAAAAGTGGGAGGAAGCTTAGGAGGTTGACCGAATGGGTAATGTAATCTGTTTCGAAAATTATATCAGGGAGATTCGGGAAAAAGCTTTTAGAAAATGTAAAAAAAAATAATTCAAAGTAATCGCAGAATCTGAATACAACAACAGGGTGTAAGAATGGTAAACCTTACGCAGGTACAGACAACATGAAATAACCACAGAGGGAAGAATATCCAAAGGAGGGGAATTCGCAATGGGACGGTCAAAAGCCAAAGAAAATTCTAACGGGGCCAGATAAGATGTTGTTGATTCTTCCGCACTTGCTGACGGAAGCTTGGAAGGGGGCAAGTCAAAGAGGAAATAATGAGGATAATGAGAAAGGAGTCCCAGTGGGGGGGAGAGGAGGGTCAGACAGCTGCAGAAAGAAAGAAGGAAGGAAAAAACCGCATAATGGAGACGGCAATTGCAGCACATCGGAGAAAGACGCCATCGTGGAAGCAAAAAAGGGAAGAACCAAGAAACCATTCCATCTTGAAGAGATTCCCCGCTGGATCGTAAAGACCGAACAAATTCGCCAAGACAACAAAAGAGGACGACACGTCTGTAAAGATTTCCCGGAAAAAAGGGATCACTCACGCTCAACAAGGCGCCGGGAAAAGGAAACCACAACAAAAGGAGAGTAAGAAAAGGGAGCGCGATATACGAAGTCTTCATCACCGCCAACGCAGCTTCGGTCAGAGAGGGAGTAAAATCGGGGGTGTCAAAGGGAGACGCAGAGAAAAAACCGCGAAAACGAAAGAGTCAAAGAGACCTGCAAAGCAAAGGGAAGAAAGTAAAAAATGACAATCCTCTCGAAAAAAATGGTCCTCAATAATAGCAGATCTGAAGTTGAAATAAGGCCCATCCCCAAAGAAATAAAGGGGGAGTTTGGGAAACGGGGGCAGAAACTGCAGGAATTAAAGGGGGACATCCAAAGGGCACCAAAAAGAGGTTTGGATGAAAACAGAATGCACTTCAGCCAAGGGAAATCGATGCAAAAAGGACAATCAACCGTATTGATCTGAAGAAACGGGGAGAAGAGTAAAGTTTAAGAAGAAATCCACTTTAGAGGGCGATTACTGAGGAACATTCGGAAAGAAAGCGCTCTTGAACAGTATAAGCTTGAACGGTTGTAAAAGCCCTACCGGAAAATCTGTTCATGGATATAGTCTCGAGAACATATCACGCCAAAGAGAGGGAAGGGAAAAAAGCACGTATCTTGCAAAAAGACATCTCAGGTTGAGAAGCTGATGACCGGGATCACTGGACCTTTCAATACCGGAAAATAAAATCTGTGGTGTAGTCGGGAAAAAGACGCACAATGAGGGGAAAGAAAAAGGAACACAGGAAGGGGAGCCAGAAGAAGGACCAATAAATAACTCAGAATTACCTCAGTCCTTATAAGACTCGATAATGAGAGGCAAATCACAACAGATAAAAAAGAGGCCACTTCATTGACAAAGCTGAAAAACAAAAAACACTCGGATGGAGTCAACAGAAGATCCGCCGTTAGCGAAGAACCCCGTTATTGAGGAAGGCCATTCTTAGTCGAGGAGTGGAAACATCGAGCAAAAAAACATAGGCAAAAGACAACTATCATAGGTGCGAATCGAAAAGGGGATTTTTGAAGAGCAAGCCGTCTTCTGTGGGGAGTCAGGTGTTGACGGAATAGTCGATGGAAAAGTTGACCAAAAACAGCTTTGACCCGCAGCCTCAGGACCACAGGAACCGCGTGGCTCAAAAAATGCAACATCAGTCAAGTATCACCGCAGGAGAGCAGAGGGATTAATCGTGCGGCGAAGCTCAAGAAGACCTCTTTTTACAGGAGAAGGCTTGGACTGAATGGGGGTCTGGATCAAAGGGAAACGAGCAGCCTTCGCGCAGAACATATGTATTAAAAACTCTCAAAGTATGGAGGAAAAAGTAATTTCCCTATTGTAATCTCTTAAGGAGGCTCGTTCACCAATGGGTACCACGCCAAGAGGGGCCCGACCAGGTGCACAAGATGATCTGAGCTTTTGCCGAGCGACACCGTCAGGTAATGGATTATAATTAAGGGGGGAGGGGGGCGACTACCCTCGTTTGCCGAACAGTGCTTGGTTTCAGGATGCGGGAGGGAAGAGGGGGTGCTGGTTGAGGGTCAGAAAAAAGCAGCATCGGTAGATGCGGAAAAACTAACTGAAAAAGAAACTAAAGGAGAATATGAAAACATTGGGATTTGGGAGATTTTCTCGACTGCTATTGGGGGTGAAAGCTACGAAGAAGCTGCACCGACGCGGAGTTTGCTCAATCCAGGAAGTATGGGGGGGGGGAGAAAGACCGACGCGGCGTTGGGTTCTGGAAGCAACGTGTCAAGAGAAGCCGAGTAGGGTACAAAGATGAGTAAGGGGGCTAGGTCGGCGGGAAGATGGAGGTTAAGGAAAAATCAAACAAAGAGGAAGGGAGTGAGTTTCCCATGTGGTTGCGGCAGGCACGAGGGGCAATACACAAAAATGGGGGTGGCCGGGACGGGAAAATTTCAAGGTCGACCCGGAGGGAAAGCTCATCATTTCAGAGGATGTGCCCGACAGTTCAGCTACGGGATTTCAGGCATGGGGCAAAAAAAAAGCTATACAAAGAGAGACGGCGATATCCGGGGGTCAAGTGGGGGGGGGGGAGTAAAAGCGCCTACTGGTGGCATGCTCGATGTACCGCACATGGGCTTTACGAATGGTTATGGGGATTGCTCACGAGGAATCGAAAAAAAAAAAAAAACTGTATACGAAATTCGCTGGCTCGGGAGGGAAAATACAGCTGAGGGCGGAAGGGAAAAGAAGTGGGGCGGAGGAGAAGTGCCGAAGTCTATGGAGGGGTAATATACCCAGCATTTGGGGGGGTTTGCCGAAGGTTACAATAAAGGGAAAAAAATTCCTGAAGAAAGCGTAAGAAACCTGATGTGGGGAAGAAGGTGAAAAACTTCAATAAGTGGTCTTGAGTCATTGCGCACGCTGGACGCGCCGTTGCTCATGTAAAGAATCTTGTTGGCAAAAAGAAGCTACGAAGGGAATGGGAAGGGCTAGCGCAACCTACTTGACGGCCACTTGAAGTTCTAAGAGAGGAAGGGAGGATGCGCAGGTATTTCGCCCCTGGGAGAGGTTCGGTGGGGGGGGGGAAGAATCGTTAAGAAAAAAAATGGGGGGGGAACGAAGGTAAACAGACGTGTGTAAGAAGCGTACTTTTAGTGGATACTTTTAGTAAATCTGTTAGGGATAGGATTCCGCGGAGGCAGGGAATGAATGGTAAAGGAGGGGTCTAAAAAAATTCAGAAGATACGAAGGGGTCGAGCCTACTAAGATAGTTTAGGTAACATGGCAAGAGCAAAAAGCCAGGAATGCTCTGTTAAGGAAATCAAGGGAACCCCTGCAAGAAGGAAAGAAAGACTATTAAAAGAACTAATGGAGAAGTGCCAGAAAAAATGCAGAAGGTCAAGAAACAAGTACGGAATCATTTTGGGACACACATCTTGACAAGGATCAGCGATCCTCGGAAGCCACATGGAATCCGGAGGAAACAAGAAGTCGGAAAAAAGAGGGGGGAAGTGAGAGGAGGGTCCAATGTAACGCAGAGTTTATTCATTGCTTACGTTCTACCAGCACCTGGACAATGGGAAAGATGGAACGTCCGATGGTTTCGAAGGTTTGAAGAAAGGACGTGGCTCATAATGGAATTGATTTTAAACAAGTCCCGGAGAACCCTGATCGATTGGTCAGGCGATTACATATCCCAGGTCGGGGCGAACTTGCAGCTGAGGACGCAAGGAACTTTTGGATTGGGAAAAAGGTGCCCGGGAAACTGTAGTCCTGCGACCCAGGGGAACACACCAGATGAGAAGGAAATCTAAATAAGATGGCCCGTGACCTTCTACAATAAAAGGGGAAGGGCGGGCCTTAGTAGATGGAAGTTTACCGAGGGGCTATGTAATGTTGCGAAAATCGAAGGAAGGGGGAAAAGGGGAAGTTGGTAAATGTCCCACAACAAGCCCTAATTCCAGTAAGGCTCCAATAATCTTGAGTAGCGGCAACGGAGAAAACTGGGACGGGAAGGGGCAGAAACCAAAGGTGTCACATGGGCTGTACCACTTAATTTCATCAATAGGAAGAGGGAAAATGCGAATTCAAGGACGCATTGTGACACTTAGAGGAGTTTCCACTCCAAGCCGGCAATGGAACGAGACGCTGGTCCTACGGGGTGAAAAAAATGGGAGAAGGGGCTACTGAGGGAAAACCGTAAAGGACAGTATGTAAAAAACCAAAAAGAGAGATGAAATTGCATCCTTAGTTCCATTTGGCTCCAGGTCGATGGCAGGGCCAAATGTGACGAAACGCCGAGAACGCGCAAACTTGAATTCAGGACCTTGCTACTGAGGAAAAGTGCCCGGAGAACAACATCTGTCAAATCTTCCATGAAAGGTGTTTGCCGAAAACACCACCCCGGCCCGCTGCCTCAATTGGAAAATACCTAACAGCGCTGGGCTGGAAAGAACCAAAACGTCGCAAACATTAGCGCCTCCTGCGTCTGTGTCGCGATGGGAATTTATCGGAAACACCACCCCGGCACCCGCTTCGTCAACAAAGGAAAGGTAATACAAGGGCGCGAAAAAGACTGCATGGCAAGAAAAAGGAGCTTCAACGTCATAGCCTGTAAAAGGGAGTTTTTTCCAGAAGACGGCTAAACCGAAGAAAAAAAGGGTAGCAAGGAAGGGGGTTAAAGGCCACAAACCAGATGGAAAAGTCGCGACCATCTAGCAATCCTCGCGGAGCCCAGAATACATACAACTGATGAAGGAAAACCCGAGCCGACCAAAAGGAGAGGTCTTGAAGGGGGGTTCCGGAACCAAGGAGCAAGAGGGGCGGGGGTCAATCCCCACCGCAAACATTGGTATATCCCGGACTAGCCAAGGAGTTTCAGAAACAAGGACCATTCCGATAATCCTACCTATTGGGGGTTTTTACAATACCGCTGACAGATGGCGTTATCCCGAGAGCGACTAGGTAAGATAAAGACACTTCAAGTACGCGGAGCAAATAAAGGGAAAAGAACCCATAGGAGAAAACTCTAAAAAACCAGAGGTAGTACCTCTTCTACGTTGGAAAAGCCTAAAACATTGGAGACAACTCGTGGTAGAAAGGTGAGCCAGGGGATCTGAAAAGGGTTGACCTGTGGTTTCATCGAGGAAAATGAGGGGATCTGGACCCTCAGAGGAAACATGGGAAAGGAAAAGCCGCATCCAGTATAGGGGAGACACTCGGACCCTTGCAAAAGTTAACATGGGACTTAGAGATCCAAACCCCGGGAAACGGAAAAAAGCCACTGAGGAAAAAAAAATACACCGCAACAACAAAAGCTATGTCCCATCCACCGAGAAAGAAAACCTGCCGCCCAATTCGGGACATTCATTCCACCCCACTCCCCAGGCGTCTGAAAGAAGGGAAAAAAATAATGAGACGTGAGAGAGAAACTAAATCTTCAGGGAGGGGACATGTGACGTCTTCGTAGGAGTGAAACCACAACGACAAAAACACCTTGTTGCAATAAGAAAGTGGGGAAGGAAAGAAGGAAGGGGTATGTGAGGTGGTTCATGTGTGGAAGAGATCGTATGCCGAGGTTTTTCGCGAACGGCAATACCAAGGTCGACCAAAAAAGTAAAAAAGACAAGAGCCGCAGGGAGAGCCTCAACACATAAAGGGCAGCAAATGGAACTTCCAAATTAAGGTGGCTCGTCTCTCGGCAGAAATAGATACGAACCGAACCGGGTGCACGGCAGAAAGCGTGGCGCTCCACAAAGGTGAAAGAGGAGAAGAGAGCTGATAAAGGAGAAAATTGGTAGCCCAAAAAAAAAACGGAGAGGGTATTAAAAGGGAGAGAGCAATTACGGGTCATATTGAAGGGGGGGGGGGCCGGTCTTTAACACACTTTAAACGCCAAGCGTGTCAAGGAAAAGGGAAAGGATTCCGGAAAAGGCTTTATGACGGGGGGGGCGGCCAAAAAGAAACAGTGTGTGAATGAATGGCTGACCCTTTCTGTTTATAACATTAAGCTGTGGACAGTGTTGAGGCGCGACAAGGGTTGCGAAGGATGTGGCAAAGAGGCTGGTGCGTGTCAAAAGCGGGGATGGGGGAGAAAAGATATACAAAGGAGTATGGAACAAAAAAAAAACAGAACCTGGAGTGAGAAAAAAAATTCTAGAAAAGTTGAGTTGCGTAGTTAGAGGTCTAGAACTCAGGACTACAAAAAAGAATCGTTGCTCAGAGGGGGAAATCATTGTGTGGCACAAGTATCCGACGGCCGGGCGTGTGGTGCTGAAGAACTGTCAGGGAGTCAGGGGATCGGGGGGAAGGAGCTCTAGTGATAGGAGGGAGGAGTCGGAGGTGGAAGGGGGGGTTGTGAAAGAGGGGCGCCCAGCCGAAGGGGTCGTCTAGTTTCCCATAAAAGGTGCGGCAGGGGTTCAATCTAAGATATGGGCCCGGTAGGGTGAAAACGTTCAGGGGGCTGGGCCGGGGTGAGGGAAACATTTTGGACCGGGGACCCTACCGGCATCAGTTAGGGCCTTCTATGTGCGAGGAATAGAACTTCAGGCTGGTCCGTGATAAGGGACAACGAGTAAAAAAAAAGAATTTTGGGGATTGAAAAAACTGTTAATTGGAGACGGAAAGGCTCCTCCTTAATCGCAAAGGAGGAAAAGTGGGCTGGATAATAATCTATTCGCTGATGCGGAGGGACCCAGAGGGCTGGGGGTTCACGGCGGAGGAGATGCGGGGGGGTTGCAGAAGAAGCTTAAAGAAAGGAGAGAGTTCGGGGATAAACAAGAGATTGGGGCTGTTTTTAGTCCCCTCATTGCGAAAAGAGGCACGGACCCTGCAGACAGTGGCCTCGGAAGGAAAGAAACTCAAGAACCGACCGCTGGGGGGGAGTGGCCTGTAGAAAAAAGGAGGAGGTTATGGCTTTCGAAAAAAAAGGTGGAGCGACTAGAAATCTTGTGTTGTGGAAAGACTTAATACTGAAGAGGAGCAGGAAAGGTTCGCCAAAATGGGAGGCGTCAAGGAAAACGACGTGTACGAAGATTCCTAAGGGGAATCTTTCAAAAGAGGTTATGAACTCCCTTAGGATACAGAATTTCGGTGGGGTGGTCACCGGGGAGAATGGCCGATTTTGACGTTGGGGGGAAAAAAACATGTTAACAGAGGGACATACGTTGTAGGGCATCTGGGGAGGAAGATTGCCGGGGGGAAAAAAAGAGAACAAGGAGATGTTAGGTATTCGATAAAATCTTTTCATGAGGTCATTAATGGTTCGGGCTGGGTCCGACACCTTCTTTACTTGTGGGAGGAAACGCGCCTAGAAAAGATAGGGGGGGGGTTCTTTAAAGAAAAAGTATAAAAGGGGATCCATAAAATGGGGGGGGGGGGGGGGAAGTCTAAGCTCGTCCGGGTTGCCCTGCATCGACATGAGTGGAAGAGGAGCATAATTCAAGGGTCCGGGGAGCAAAAGGTGACAGACTGAAAAAAAAGTCCAAATCACAAGGGGGGAAGCTTAAGCAGATGAAAGATCGGCGGACAGCTATCTCGTTAAAACATTGAAGGCGGGGAGCCGACGACGTCTGCAGCGTTTATGTAAGAAAATTCCTATTCCCGATGGAAGTGACAAAGGGGGATGTCGTAAGCGAAATACCCTTTAACCGGGAAAGTTCAGTTTTTCAAGGGGTTTGGACGGGGGGGGATCAGAGGTGGAGCATACGGTAAGGGAGGTGGAAAAAAAGGTATCAAAAACGCTGATGCGGGAAACTTAAGAAGCAGGTCTAAGAGGGGCTCAACAGAAGGTCAGGGGGGGGTCGACTCAGTCACGGATTTGAGTTGGCAGCCAGGAAAAAACTTGTGAGTCTTTCGCAGTAGAACACAAAACACTTGGGCAGAGGAGATGCAAAAGAAAAAAGAAAAGACCGAAAAGAAAAACGGAAGGGTCAAGACGAAAAACAGCTTGCAAAGGTTACAGAATGGGATATTTAGTTTTGCCCAAACAATGGATAGGGCTGAAAAGGGAAGCCTCAATTTTGGATAACGGGAAAAAAAAAGCAACCTACTTCCAGGGAAAAAAAATCTGAGAAAACAACGGAAAAAAGGTCAATGGGTGTCCGGTATCGGTGCGTGTCATGCACCTGCCAACATAAGGGAATAGAAATTCGATAAAAAACATTCGGAGAAAAAAGCCTGAGGGTGCAGAACGATAGGATGTTCCGCCGCGCGTCCCGATGGGGTGGCAAGATTTCCTACTAAGGGGATAGAAAGAAGGCAGTGGACTGTGTGGCAAATCGCGGATGAATAAAAAAAGGCAGGGGGAACATTAGGTTCAGGGACCCCATGTGACGTATCTTCGACTTCAACGCGCACTTCCGGTGAAAAAATCCCGCACAAGCCTCTTTGGAAGAGCCGGGAAGGTGACCCACATTGAAAGGAAAAAAAAAAACCAAGCGCCTTACCCTTGTCCTATCTGCTACTTTGAAACGTCAAAAGAAAGGCTTTTGCTGTCAGAAGAATCTCAAGGGGAAAACACAAGGAAAAGAAAAAGGGTCCCCCAGAATTGTTCAACTGATCTACCACAAGCAAGAAATCGCTTCAGGACCAACAAAAGGGGCTAATGGGAGAGAAATGAATAAAATCAATACTCTTCTTCTGCAAAAGAGGGCAGGAAAAACGGTGTTTTTTTTACCCTGAACGAAAGCCTCGGGAAAACCGCGGGAAGGGGACTTACAGTGAAAAACGAGATGAAGATCTTCGCGACCATAGAAATCCTCGCGAAAGCGTGCGGAGAATATCAAGAAAAAGGTTGTAAAAAGCACTCAGAACCACCAAGCGTCGTGAATTGGGGGGGAAAAAAGGGCAGCTGGGGAAAATCCAGATGGTGAAGGGAGTGAGGACAAACCGCAACACAAATCAAGATCCCGACATAAGGCAAGTCAGGAACGGAATGGCATCCATTCAGAAAAAATCAGCTACCAAAGATGGGAGGTAAGATCTAGCGTGTTGATTATACGCCCTTGGTGCGATTACGGCGGAGCTAAAAGGACATGAGAAAAATGCGGAAAAAAAAGGGGGTACATCGCGCTGAAAAAAAAAAGTAGGGAAGGGAAACGGAGCCATTGGACGCATCTTTTAATCGTAAGTCTCTTCTTGTCGATCGACACTATCGAAAGGAAAAGAAAGGAGATACCCGTAGGGGGAAGAAGTTATGGTAAATATATTATCCGATCCACTTGAGTCAAACGAAGCCACCTCCAACATACTGTAGATGGACCTAAGGGCCGAACACAAAACATAACATTGCCACATACCGATGAACGACAAATAAAATACGAGACTTCCAGCCGAAAGAAAGTCCAGGAAAGGGCATCCAAAAAGAAGAAAAAAAAGCCAAACGGAAAGTTCGTCCAAAGCATACCAGAACGGCAGTATACGTCACTGGCATAGACCCAAGAGCGATCAAAAAAACTGTGAGGCCCCTGGTGTGTGAGTATGATTGAAAAAATCGGGGAACGCACGCGACAGACACCCTTGGTGGTAACTCAGAGGGGCAAGAGAGGAGGGGGTTTTTTAGGAAGGAGTTTGGAGAAGCAGAGATCTACTGGCCACTTTTTTGTCAAAGGGAACGGCCAAAGACACATCCGTCGAACCAGGACCACAGCTTCAAAAAGTCGCGACGCACACCTAAATCTGGGAGGACGCATGGTCAAAGAAAAAAAGTTGAAAAAAAACTCGGAGAAAGGCCAATATCACATCGCTTTTGGGGTGCCACGTCAGGGGGCGTTGTGGCTCATTTAAAGGTGCACGAGACGAATTCCGCCGCCAGAAGAAGGAGAGGGAGTCATCTGTATTATGACTCAACGAATGTCCGAAGTTGAAGCGCGGAAGTATCTTGCACCCGGGGGAGATACCACGCCCGCCACTCCCAGTATACCGAAATTCGTGATCGGAGAGGTAGGCAAAGATCAAGGTCAAAGGGAAAGTAAATGTACTGGGAAGTTGAAGTCAAAAAGGAGTTTGCCGAGCCTTAGGGTTCCTTGAGGCGGGTTGGGGTCGACCTCGGATGACTCGAACAAAAGTAAAGAGAGATGCTGCACAACTGGAAAAAGACGCGTTTGGGGGGAGAAAAAGGAAATTCGGTCAAAAAAGGATGATTGCAAAAAATTTAGGTTGATGTGTCGATTCATGTGGGGAGAAGCTACGAAGCGCCCATTGGGTACCTCAGGAAACTTCGTGGATCCATCATATGAAGATCCGACGTATCACTGAGTTGGGGTCATGCTGGAGAACTGTCGAAGGGGGGATGTGGATGGGAAACATATTGAATTCTGACTAAGGGCGCTGAAGACTGGAATTGGGGGGGAGACCCTTTAAAAAAATCGTTTGTCGGCTGAGTTTGTCCCGACTTTGGCGGAAAGGGAACTAGGTGGTCAATCTACCCACAGAATGGGGAAAACGGGGGGACCTTTCCACAGTGGGAGGGAAGGGTCATCGAGGGGGGGGGGGGGGGAATCCCTCGGAGAGTTAAAAAGAGCAAGAACGTGATTGAAGATTTTCTCTAACCAGGCGCGACAAAGGGGAGAGACTTCGATATCCTTCCTCGGTCAGGGCTTTTCACAAGTCTAAGAGGAATACGGGTGGGGACGAAGGGGTAAAAATCCACATTTGGGGGTTCCGCATGGGTTCATTGGGAAATCTTTGTAGTCAGGGGGCGAGGAACTTGCTGGCAATATCCGCTGATGCACGCGTTATACGCCTTCAGAAGGGGGGGGGGGATACGGGGGGAAGCCTGGGACTTAATAGGGTCGTAAATTTAAGGCCTATGTCGGGGAAAGTGTGGTGCCGGTGGGATTTACAAGAGGGAAAAAGAGACGGACCAAATGTGGGTAGAATGAAAAAAGGCCCCACCTCAAAAATAACCTCTGCTTGTGGTCTGCATAAGTATCACGGATAAATGATTCTGGAGAACGGGGGATCAGGGGGGGGCTACGACTGCCAGGGGGGTTGCGGGAAGGATAATTAAGATACGCAGAAGCGACGATTACATGGCTGCCCTGTAAAAAACTAAGTGTTGAAAAGCCATAGGGGGAAGGCACTAGATGCAAGAAATATTAGAGCTCCATGGAGTAACGTCATTTCGGTGTGGTCACCGAAAGCGATGGCGGCGGCGGGACCGGTAAAAAACTCGTAGGCCATAGTGTCGCAGCGGTCGGACTTTTGGGTGAAAGAATTGAGGAAATGTGGGTGAGGGAAAGATCCAGGGGGCATGCATATGGAGGACTGGGTCGGCGATGGTTCCAGCCTTCCATGAAATGTGAATGGCGCGCGCCCTACGAAGCGGGGGGGAAAGCCAGAAAAGAAATGCGGCGTTGAAGGAAGGTCACATGTGCCACTCGACATGAGGACAACTGGGGGGAGATTCATGGGGAGATAGTCTACCAGGGACATACTGAAAAAATGCCATCGCTTCAACGAAGCAAGGGAGATTTGGGAAACATCAAAGAGACGGGCACAGCTATCTCTTTCAGCAAGAAGGCATGGAGAAGTCCTAACCGGTGGCAGGTAATTTCCGATTAAAGAGGGGGGATGACCAAGAATTGGAGCCCTTGCGTAAAAGGAAGAACCTAGGGGGGAAAGGACCGGCAAGTTTTCGAGCGTTTGCCCGATCAGATTCGTGGCGCATAAGGGGGGTCGGGGACAGTTTATCAAAAAAGAGGGGAGAAGGTTTAAGGGAAAGTCGAATTGAGGGTAAAAAAAAAGTGCAGTGGATTCGACGCAAAAGGAACCTTTATTTGAGGGGGGGGGGCAGGTCCCGCAAAAGGTCTTTCAA
>Ga0179593_1455198_pt1 | contig 22025 bp, 29 predicted proteins | sample CZODoug2_1_08_16_FD_185931 | JGI IMG/M metagenome (GOLD analysis project Ga0179593, IMG submission 185931) | Vadose zone soil fungal communities from Angelo Coast Range Reserve, California, USA - CZODoug2_1_08_16fungal (PacBio error correction) | ecosystem: Environmental > Terrestrial > Soil >...
GGAAGTGCTCACAGAAAAAAATACAGGTATTTGCCAAGTACTTCGGTGGAGACTGGGACAAAAACTGGTGGCGGGGGTTCAAGAAAGAAAGGGAGACCTCACGTGGGGAAAGGTTTGACCTGAGGCGACGGCATAACTTAAGGGTCAAGGGAGGGGGGTCACCTCTCATTAGCGACTTATATAGAAGGGTGGAGTTAAGGGAAAGGCGGAATCACATGAAGGGGAAAACGCAACGATCAAGATGGTTAACAGAGGTGGGGAGGCACGGCACGTCGTGAAAGTGAACGTGGCGGAACACAAACAAGACTATAGGAATCACGCGGGGTACAGAAGACAGGAAGCACATAAGCGACGGAGAAACCAAAACATAAGTAATTGGGGACGAGACTGCTCAATCCCATCAGGCAGGACTGACCGTAAGAAAAGGAGGGCGAAAAGCCGCGGGGAGGGAAGAGAGAGATAAAAGGGCGCGCCGGTGTGAGACAGGGTAGTGCTAGCCCAGAACAAGGGTGAGAAGGCGGGAAGAGTAACACGGGGTCTGTAAAGAAACCAACGGGGGGGGAAGAAAAAAAGGGAACAAAAAAGTCGGTCGTGTTAAAAGGGGTTGGTCGAATGGATTAAAGTGACGTAACTAGGGGGAAAAGGTTGGTTCACTGGCTCCTCGAAAACTAAAAGGCAGGTCTACTTCGAAGAAGTCGGTAGGGAAGAGTCAAAACGGGAAATTCAGGAAAGTAAAGGAGTAGGATAAGGGTAATGAGGCATACGTCAGGGACACAAAAGATACTCAAGTCCTTGAACGAGCCACACCGAAGGAACGGAAAGGGCATTTGAGAGTCGCGGAAAGAGGAATCAGACTGTATCCAAAGAGCCCTCAGGACCATGGGAAAAAAGCACCGCGCCGCGAGGCTGTGAACAGGATGGACTTGATAAAAGGGGGTGAGGAAGCGTACTAAAGACACTCAAAGCCTAAGATCAGATGAACGAATGAACCATGAAATGAGGTATCGCAAGAGGGTCGGTGGGAATAAGGAAAGGGGGAGGAACGAAGAGGGAAAACCGGGGAAGACGAAATGTGGTAGGGGGGGGGGCGTGGAAAGGTTAAAATGGTATAGGCTCTTAAAAAGCTTCAAACGGTAAAACCTCACACCGTTCGTGAGATCAAACCGATAAGGTCAGAAATAAGAGAAGAACGAACGAACAAAAGCTCAATCTTAGGAAGAGGGCCAAGATATGAAAAGGATGGCTCCGAACTAGGGAACAAGAGGGAGGGAAACAGACATAAGCGAATAAAGGAAAAAAAAGGGCAAGTTGGTTTGCAGTCGAGTCACCATTCTTTGGGGGGGTTTTCTGTGAAAAAAAAAAAGGTGGAAACCTCGCCCAACAAGAAACAACAAAATGCACACCCGACCAATAAGGAGGGGGTATAAACAGTTTCTGGGAAAAAAGCAGAGTTATCAACGCCTGGGTGATAGGTCTGATCAGTGGACGCGGGGGGGGGGTGGGGTTTGGCCTGGGGTTGCGTGGGTGCTTGTGCGGGCTTGAATTGGAAGAAAGGGGGTTGTCTCTGGGCGAGGGGGTTCAAGGGCCTGATCGATGAAAAAAAAAGAAAACAAGTTCGAAAACAGAAAAGAGAAGGGAGGAAGCGAGAGGAAACAACAAGGTAGGACCGTATGTCACAGAAGCGCGTAGCGTACAGCAGAGCAGGTGTGGTGCGACAGAGAAGTCGCGGGACAGGGCTTGTGTTGAGCTACGAGCAAGAGTCAAGGGGGGGGGGGGAAAAGGAAAAGGGAAAAGCGGTACAGAAAACCGAAGTAAAAGGGGAACACAGTTGGTCTATGTAGGGGAAGCACCAAAGTGGGAAAAGACGATTTAATCACACGAAAGGACAAGGGACGGACGAAGAAGGGGTCGAGAAACGCTCAAAGATTCAATCACCTTTAAGACGAAGGGAGAGGGGGGAGCTTTGACTATTGAAAACGATGCAAAAAGTGAAAATTGAATGCGGGCTCATCAAGAGGAAAACGAGGTCAAAGGGACGGACTACGGCAACGAGGGTCTACGAGCAACGCCTGCCAAGGTGGCAAGAGAAAACTAAAAGACTAATCAACACGTCACCAAACGCCAAAAAGAGCAGTTCAAGAGAAGTCCGAGACGCTAGGAGCGCTTCCTTAAAAAGCACAAGGAAGTAAAAAGACAAGACAATCTTAAGGGAAATCAAAGGATAAAAGATAAAAATGAGGGAGGGCAGTAAACAAGGGCGGTAAGGAGACAAAAAGCGACTGGGAAAATCGGTGATATTTCCGGGGTGCAGAACTACGACGATAAGTGGGACAAATGTTACCGCGGAACTGGGGGACTTCGAAAAAACCACCGGGGAAGGAGAAATAAAGGTGGGTACTAGACGGGGGAACGCGCAAGGACGCTAGCCAAAATTGGGTGCTAGCATAAAAGGAAATGGATGGAGTGGGGAAGAGAACAGGGGCTTTACTCCCGAGGTAACGGATAAACGTACGAGGGAGGGGGAAAATACTAGCACAATCTTTGAATTGCTGGACTATGTACCCTGCTAATTGCCGGAATGGGAATATCAGGACTAACGTGGGGTCTAGGTCTCAGAGTTGGAACACGCGGGGGGTAGGAGGAGGTTACGGAGAACGGGACAGTGAGTGCCTTCTCTAACATCTTAGCTTTAAACCCAAAGAATGGAAATTCAATGTTTTTCTATCTCGAACGCCGCGGGCCAACGAGGAACTCAGCGGCTCCGAACCACAGTTATTAACGGAACGATTGGCGAAATAAAAACACTAGAACGGCGGGCGGGCAAATCTCACTGAAAAAAAAATACGGTGGGAAAATACACGCAAGACAACGTAACAGCGGGAACAACGACCCTGGCGTAAAAGTGGGGGAAAGAAGACAGAAATAGCAAAACAGCAGGAAAAAACCAATCTCGCTCGGGGGGGGTTTTCCCCTCGATAACAAGCGGTTTCTCCAAGAAAACTGGATAACACTGAATTGGACCTTCGGGGAAAAAAAGGGTGGGGGTACCCGGGACCACGATATGAAGCGGCGGGCACTGGGGGGGGGGCTATGACTAAAAGCAGATCTGAATGGACCTTCCAGTTTCTTATAAGAAAAAAATCTGTTGAGGGATGGCTCGGCAGGAAACGCTTGAACGAAGGCAACGTTGGTGGGAACCTGAATTCGCACGACGGAACAAAAAGGTACACTGGCTTAAAGAAATCACCAAATACGGAAAAACCTCAGGCGGAGGTGAGAACCGTCTATGGTGCCGACAGAGCGAGGGGTCCTTTCAAAGGCGTTCGACGGCGATTGTCAGATGGGTGCTAAAAGCCAAAGGTGATACCGGGAGGTCCGGGTTCCTGCTCGGTTGGGCTTCAAACAGAACTCGACGATCAAAGGCCCGGGCAAGGTTGCGAAAATTGAAGGGATGGCTCAGCTCGCAAGTCACTAAAGCTCAGCTTAACTTGAAGAGACAACCCAGTAACGTTGAATGAAGGGAGCCAACCCCTAGACCCGGGGGACAGGAAATCCAGGAAACGCTGATGTGGCAAGTATTCAGCATAGCAAAGAGCTAGGAGGCTGGTTTTTAATGAAAGATGAGGGGGAATCTCCTAATGGGTACTTCGTCATCCTACAGACCTGGAGAGTATCGGAGCTGGAACAAGTAAAGACGGGGTCTCGGCAAAACGCTGGGTGGAACCGATAAGAACCATTCTTGGAAAAACAAGTAATGAAACGACACCGTCGGGTTCTGGAACGAGGTATTAGATGGAAACAACACGGTAGCTCTCGGTAATTTCAAAGGGGAAGAAAGGGCACGGGGGGGGCGATCTCTCTTGGAGAACTGAAACAACACACAACACTGGAAGGGGAAAGAGCTCTTCAGCGCCTCGTCCAGGAGGGACGATGAAAGTCTCGCGACAGTTTGGTGTGCAGGGACCTATACAAGAAGGAGCACAGCAAACGACGTCTCGCCTGGGGGGGGACCGGAAGACGAATTAGGTACTGTTCCAACACAGCCGTGTTGCCTAGGAAGATCAGGGGTCCAGCTAACTCTACTCGCAGGTGGAATGCGAGTGCAGGGCCGAGGAGATTAACCTGCGAGAACCAGAGAGAGGGGTCAGTAACCAAAAACCGTGCAAGAGCAAGCTTTGATCAGGGCCTTAATTATAAAAAAGCTTTCCAGAAGGAAGGTTGTCGTTAACCACCGTATAGGTGGGGGGCGCAGGAAAGAGTAACAGGTCCGGGGGGGGGTGGAAAGTATAACAAGGAGAATCCTCTTCCCGGAGTATGGCCTAAAGAGCCGTCAGGGAAATTCCTGAGGGTGATGGGGGGAGGGCGTGATGAGACGAAGACATCGAGAGTCACGGTAAGGAATTGGGCCTGTGACAAACCCCTACTGAAAATCGGTCCGGGAAACAAGACTTGACCGTCAATGCGAAGGTAGTCAGACATATCCTGTAGAACCCTCCAGAGTTGGCCAGGTGATTTGGCGTAAAAAAAGGGTAGACTGTTGGAGAACGGGGATAACCTCTTCAACCCCGTTCTTTAGTGAAAAGAAGTTCACCGAGCCAGAAATACGAAAAAGGGACAGAGTACCGCCTTAACTGGAATGGCAAGCTGGAGAGTTGGAACTAGCGCCACCGTTGCCCGAGAAGGCAGAGGAAGTTGGGTGTAAAGGAAATTGGGTGCACATAATGTAAGGCTGTTTACGTCAAGTCGGGAAAAACTTTGTGGTGGCTCGAGGGTAACACCATTACCTCGACTGAGCTTGTGACAAATGCGGTGGGTGCTAGTTACGTGAAGCGGAAACGACTACATGGTTGCCGCTTTTAAGGGCAGGTTCACAAGTGGGCATCGGCCAAAAAAGGCTGTTATATTTGAAGGGGGGCCTCACCGGGGAAAGGCGGGTGAAAAGGTATTAGCAAGGAAGGGCAAATAACTGGGGGGGGTCCTGATCCGCTGATGGTATTACGTGCGGCAGCGGTCGTACTAGGGGGGGAACAAGTGGGGCAGCACCTGGAGTGTTGTTTATTCCGTATCCTGCTAGGTTGTGTCGCGAAGGAACGAAGGGAAGTTCTCCGTTAAAATCCATTCGTGTAAACCCTGGAAGACGAAACGTTATTGAATTGCTAACAAAAGGGAACGGCAGGGCTCCTTGTCAAGGACATCAAACGAATTAAAAAGTGGATTCTGTGGAATCCGGGAAAAGGAACAAAAAAAAGAAGGCCACGTCGAGACCAAGGGGGGGGAAAGGGGGCATGGTTGAGCAGACAAAGAATAAAACGGGGGGTATTGCTCCTGCGGTTCTTTTAGTCCCCGATTACTGGGACATGCAGGAACAGGTCAGGAGGAGGAGGATTTGGCTTATCCATTTGGCCATTCGCCAAACGGTTTTATACCGAACTACAGGTTGTTGGTGGGGGAAATTGCCCAAGGGGCGGGGAAAGGTTGGATACGTTTAAGAAGTTGGGGGAGGAAGAAGGAAGTTTTGGGGAAGGTCTAGACTCCCCTCTGTAGAGTAGCGGAACGGATGGGAGGGGAGGGTTAATTGTGAGTAATTGTCAGGTTAGTGAAAGTGGGGGATCGTTTGAAGGTCACGCGTAAAGGGAAGGAGTAGTTTGGAATCGGGCAGCCGGCAGCGGCGAAGTCAAGGAGCGGGGGGGCATAACCCGTAGGTGCCCATCTTAAAGCTCCAACCTAAATTATTAAATTTGAGTGCAACGTCTAAGGTTGGGAGATCTGTAAAAACGGAGTCGGGACAAAAGAAGGGAGGTCGAAGTCGGGGCAGTAGAGGTATTAGTGGGATTCCTGGCAGCGCAAACGAAACGAACGGGGCACTGTTGTAAATTTTGCGGCCGGGGGGAGTTAAGCTTCCCTTCGGACACGAATGTATGCATAAAAGCAAAATCTCAAGAAAGCGCGGCGGCGAAGACAACCTGAACTGCGAAAAAAACCTTGAGGGCGAATCTGAGGAACCGGGGGTTAACGAGCGCCGCTCAAAATGAGAAAGGGTACGTTGTCGACACAAGCATTGGACTAGTGTATCTAGGGGAAGAGGAGAACTTAACGACATCCGACTACGTATCCCTGATAATGGAAGGGAGGTCTGCGGGGCAAAGGGGAGCGTAGGGGGAGGTGGGGGTGGGCAAGAAAGGGGGGAGCTGGAGGGTTAATGTTTCTGGCGAAGGTTGGGTCTTCGAAAAAAAGAAGAATTTTCACATACTTCAGTTATGTGATAATGTTTTTTTTGCGGGGGATTAACTCCATGAAGGGATAGATTGTAAGAGAAGAGGACGGCTAGAGGAGCGAGAAGGGGCGAGAAGTGGGTTCGGTTGCCTAATGATCGGGAAGGATGCAGATGTGAGGTTAAGTCCCGGGGGGGCAAAGGTTTCACAAAAAAATCCAAGGAGGGACTTCTTTCGTCATGAACGTTTAAACCCCGGGGTAAGCTCCCAATTAGGATCGAGCACGGATCGCCGATCACGATTTCAAGAGGTCCAAGAATTAATAGCCTCTCGCCTTCTCAATGACCAAGGAAAAAGTTTCCGTGACTCGAGTCTCAATCCGAAGGAAGCGTCATGGAGACCAATGGACAGAGGACGGGGGGAATGCAGGAGCGAAATCGAGAAACACGACTGGGTAAGGAACTTTTGGGGGGAGAGCCTAGCGAATTGCATTACCCTCATGGGGGCGGGGGTTCAGTTGGCCAGCAGAATAACGTTTGAAAAGGACTAAAGGGATGAAGAACTTAATGGCGGTTCCGACAACAGTTGACAAAACCTGGGGGTCAAGGAGAGAAACACTGTCAACACTTAGTGAATCTTAAAATTTTTTGGTTGCATCGTGGAGGGGACAAACGGTGTGGGGGGGATGCGGTTCAGAGGGGAAAGGAGCTGGGGGTGACCGAGAAGATGTTGGTCCTTCGTGAATCCGGTTGGAGAAAAAAACTGCGCGCCCGTTATCAGGGGTTGAGGCGGGGGGTACAAGCAAGGGTACCGACGTGTTCGGACTTTTCACGGGTGTCATACTTGAAAAGGGAGGGAGAATCTGCGAGGGCCGTCGTTGACGCAGGTACCGATGAGGGTGCGTCCTGATGGAAAAATCGATCAGGGCAATGAAGCGTGTTGTCCCAGGGGGGGAAAGGACCGTTCCTTTGAGTCTCAGACAACCGTTAGGGGGGAATGGAAGAAAGGATGAAAAGGAAATTCTCAAAAAAAGCCAAAGGAGTCGCCGGCGCAGAGAAAAGTTACCAAGCCGTCGAGGATTGCAAGGTCACTAAGTAAACAACGTCTAACCTAGGGGGAGTTGAGGCCCCTATTAAAACCCCGAATCTCGTAAACAGGGTAGCAAAGAGACAAAATGCGCGCGCCACGAGGGGGAAAAAAGATTGGGGAGAAATCGGATAGCAGCTGAAAGAAGCAGCAACACCTCCCCCACAGGAAATGCGTGAAATCTATAGATTTTTGAACAGTTAGATAGAAAAAACTTGTGCCAACGCGCATTTGAGAGGGCGCGACCCCTGTTGAACCAAATTTGGCGGGGGGGTATTACCCGAAATAGGCGACTCAAGCGGGGGGAAAAAAAAGGGTTTCAGGAGGCGAAGGGGGGAAGAATTCCCCTGAAGGGGGGAGGGGGGGTTCACAGCGAGCGGGAAGAGACTTCGATCCGGAGGTCTGGAAAGGGGGTTCTAAAAGGGCGGAAAACGCCACAAATCGACGCGACGGTTAAAGAAGCACTGCACTTTCTGACGTTCCCACGGACTCCCTTTGGAATCGATTGTAATAAGAGACTAAACTCCTCGACAATAGGAAAATAATCAAATCGTCCGCTTCGTTGGCAAGGAAGAAGGAGTCGGAAAAAAAAACCGGCCGAACACGTCGGTAAAGGTCTGGGTAAGCACGAGACAGACCTCAGCACCGAAGGGGTAGAAGGGACGTGCTACAAGGAAAATTTATTAGCGGCGCCTTTTACCCTGAAGAAAAAAATCACCCAAAAAAAAAAAAACGGTGTAAGCAAGGGAACAAGTCTACGTTAAGCGGCCGTCGCTGGCGAACGTCATAAGAAATAAACATTGGGGTGGTTCAGGGGGACCGGCCAGGGAAAGGGGCATCTGGGAGGTCCTGAGGCAACGGAGTCTGATGGCCACGACCGGAGGGAGATGAAGGTGTAAGGCAAACGGGTTCAACGACGGGCGGGAAAAGGATCAATTAAACTAGATCAAGGGAGGAGTTTGTAACACCGTAATCAGCACGTGGGCAGAAAGTGTGCCGTCAGTACCGGGAGGTCTACAGAAAAAAAATGGGATAGCGGGGGGAGACATGTGGTCTAGGGTAATGATGAGGTTAAGCGGAAATGAAGGGGGAGCGAGGACCGTGATGGGTCGAGACATACAGGGTCGACGACTCTTTTCACAACCGACTCACAGAAGTTTATCGTTGGGGAAAAGTAAAGCCATCTTCGCTCCCAGAGCACCCCACTGATTAAGAGAATGACTGGATAACCGAAAAACGATCCGCGTGGCGCGAACGCCTAGCCCGGAAAGAACTTACTCAGACTGCAGCGCATTGGGAAACGAGATCACGCTAAAAATTAATCACAGTGACAGGAGTATATGAAAACATGTCTTGATGGTTTCGATAAGAAAAACCATAGGCAAGAACACAGAATAAAGAAGCTAAGCCCATAGAGACCCCCAAAAAGCCTACACTACGAGAACCCCTGTCACAAACACTTGACAAACCAAAAGGGAAGATCTACCGCCATTTCGGAGAATTATGCATCGGAGGTAGGTCTGAAGGGGACCTTAGCAGGGCTCACGGCGCAATCGCTTAACAAACTCGGCCAAGTAGGGGAAGGGGAACGATAACAGGGCTAAAAGGTGTCTAAGAGACGTTTAAACACATTCAGTGGAAAAAAATTCGTAGGAAGCGCGAAAGGTTGGGCTCGAAACCGAGAGGGAAAAAATTGGGTTACTGGTAGCCTCATACCTTCGGGGCTCCAAAAAAAAACGGGAAAGGAGGCCCACCGGCAAATGGGGAAGAAGTCGAAGGCTTGAGGGGGCGCGGAAGGAGACACTTAAGCCGCAGACGTGGAAACGACTCTATACTGGCTTTGGGTACTACAAAAAAGCGGAAACTAGTCAAAGGCCGTTGGTCTCAATCATTAATATACTGGAGGTGTTTGAGAGGTTTACTATTGGCACACGGAAACCTCACAGACATTGAATGGCGGTGGGCCCGATGGCAAAACGTCACGATGCAAAAGGTTACGACTAACTGGTACTCTTTCTTAACGGAACGACCACTTTCCTTCAAGTAATCCAGGCAAAGAACAAAGGACGACACATAGCAAGGCAGAGAGAGGAAAAGAGGGAAGCGATGACGGGAACTGCAAAAGGCAGTATACGACACCAAAGCAAGAGAAGATCCAAACCCTTGCATCACAAACTGGGTAAATTGACACCATTGAGGGAAAAGGTATCCACAGATCAGAATGTGAATGTGGGAAGGGGAGAGACTACATACTTGGACCACGTTAACCGCTGCACAGTGAGGGACATTGTCGGGGACGACAGCAAGGAAGGAGCATAACTGTGGGGGGGGGTGATGGTGGACGCCGGGCCATAACAAGGCCCGAATTTGAATCATCCAAGCCTATGACCTGGGCAATGGAACCCGAATAATTGTTGAGGAGTTTAATAGCTGAAACGACGGACACTGAAGCATTGCCGTTACCTTTGGGTCTAAGACCATGAAACGAACGTTGAGGAACGACAGAGTTTGACACTGGAAAGGGGTCGAGTTACGGAGAAGAAGCGTTCCCTTAGACCATATTATCGTGAGGCTGGAAAAAAAAGGTCCCGGTTTTGTTCATATCAAAAAGCGAAAAGAGGACGCACGCTTACCCTCAGCAGACCGAACGCAAAGGGATTAACGGAACGAGTGCTGAGAAAATCTTAACCCTAAATGAGTGCTTGGAATAGCAATACAAATAAGGGGGACGACAAGGGGATTCCACAACACGTACCGCACAGACGACCACTGATAAAGACCGGGAATTAAAGGGATTCACAACCGGAATGCACAATCGATGGAAAGGGTAATTTTTGAAATACTGTAATATAATACAATAAGGTTCTTCAAAGAAGAGTACCCCATAACAATATGACTTTACATTAGGTGGCAAAAAGGGTTTGGCTACGGCAACCAGAGCTGAGTCGGGCAATTGTAACCTCTTTCTAAACTGAGCAGAGGAAAGGAACTTTTTGGTAATCGGACAGCTGGGGATTCTTACTTTCGACGGCGGCACGGCTTGACGAAGCACGGGGGGTGGTACAATGATTCGACAAAGGGCGAAAAAAAAGACACGGGCTCAAACAAAGCAGTCAACAACAGAGAGGGGGGAGGTGGAAAGATAGGAGGGCCGACAAGAGCCTTGGACGGTCAACGGGTCGCTCAGGGGACGGGGGGCCTATGGAAGGAACAGTTTTTGAGCAGAAACAATTATAAAGTAGCGAACAATGGTACTCAAGAAAAGGGTCAGATGGGGAGGCGCAGATCACATGACCAGGAAAATCATACTCGCACGAGCACTTCATTGGAAGGAAATGTGATTAATAAGCAAAGAAAAAAAGAGTGGAATCGCCTTGGAAGAGCAAACAAACCGGAACGGTGAAAAACTCTTTCCGGCGCCACACCTATACATCGGGTTACGAAATCTCAGCTTGGAAGAGGAAGTTGTTCATCTTAATTCCGGCAGCGGCACAGCGATGCTGCAAGGGGGCGGGGGGGGGTAATGAACCCGAGCTCTGTGAAAGGAGGGGGGCGGTTAATGGGAAGAGGGTCGTCTCCTGCCACTCTTCTGGCAAGGGAGACTTAAGCGGGACAAGGACGTCGAACTCAGTTGCAAACACGTCTGGGGGAAAAGCTACGAGACAACGGTATGGAGGAAGGCCCTCCAACTTGCGTGGGGGATGTAACGAATGAGTGATGGAATATGGGAAAAAACCCTTGCGAGAGAGGGTAAAAATTTTCGTAAAGACTAAATTGAAAGTCCTCTCTACTAAAAACACCCAACTTATGCTTAAATATATAGATAAGCGACCTTGGGAAAGGACCTTCAATTACCAGGAAGAGAGGCCGGGTGGGGGGGGTTCACAGTGCCCAGAACTATAGGTCAACAAACGATCGGGGAATATTAAAGGCCAGAATCCGAGTGAGGGTGAAAAGTTTTTTCCAGGGAGGAACGAAAACTTACTTGGCGGCTAAGGATAAAGGAGGCAAAAAACGAGGGAAGGAGCCGAAAAGCGTACCTCGAAACCGTTTTCAACTTTGTGGAAAATTCGGTTCAAACCAAAGAGAAGAGAAGGCAGATTCAAAGTAAATGGGGTTTTGGGGGGGGGGGGGGGGGGGGTGGGTGTTTGGGGTTTGTGGTTGGCCACATGCAGCGGTGAAAACTGATACGTGGGTGACGAACGGGATAGGGGGGGGCGGGACGTTACATGGGAAAAAATCAGGTGTGTTCGGAGGAAACGTCAACGGCGAGGAGGGGGGGGACGAAGCGGAAAAATCCGTCAGTCCGTTAAGGCCAGGGGCGAGTGAAAGGGAAAGGGGGGGTGCAAGGGGTGTCCGGTGAGGCTGACAAAATCCATCGATACTTTGACGCTACGGTAGAAAGTGGCTAGACACAAAAGAAAATAGCCAGAAGCCGTGGAAGGACAAGTGGCTCGGGTCGGAAGCGACCAAAGTTATACCTCCCGCGATGTTACTTCTTTTCTTGAGTTAAAGATGGGGTGAAGAAGGGGGGGGGGGAGGTAGGATGGGGGGGGAAGGGGGGGGGGAGGACGTAGGGGGGGGGAGGGGTGGGGGGCGGGAAGGGCGGCGGGAAAAGGGGGAGGCAGAAGGTGGGGCCATGAGGGAAACAGTGTCTCGTTTTCTCCGTGGATAATCAAGTACCCCAAACCAGTAGTAAAAGACTTGAAAAAAAAAAAGGGAAGAAAAGGTGGAAGAGGACTCAGTCACGGTCCATGTCCGCGTGATCCGGTTAGAATCAACCCCCAGGAAGAGAATTCAGAAGGGGGGGGAGCTGGAAAACACGTTGGGGCCACCTAATTGACTGCCTTGGTTTTCTTCAAAGAAGGAGTTGAAGAAAGGGGTGTTGGGGGACCCAGTAGCGAGGGGGAGGGGAGGGGGGAACGAAGAGGTTTGCTAGGGCCGGGACGTAAGATAACAGGTATGTTGGAAACGGTAAGTGTTCGGGTACTGAAAGTGGGTCATCTTCCCACCCCCTATGTTTGAAGGTGAGGGAACTCAAGGTCGAGGGGGGTTAGAAGAGTTCACGGGAAATAACGGGGGGGGCCGGAGAAGCGGAAGGGAGAGGGGAAATACGCTGTCGTGCGTTGAGAAGAACACCAAGGGGGAGACAAGGAAGGTGTGTCAAAAAGGTCTAATAGGGTGCTCAGAGGAAGTCTCCGTAAGGAAGGAAGGTCAACTCGAGTTCCTGAAAAAGGAGGGAAGATAAACCCAAACTGGAACGGCAGGGGCTCATTGTACGGGTCAAACAACGAAAATGAACAGGGTTTCTTGTTCTCAAAAGGAAGGAAAGAGGGTAAATGAAAAAAACAGGGGGTTGAAAAGGGAGGGGGGGGTCGAGGCCATCACAACAGTAAAGGGATCAATGCGGTGATGTTAGGACAGAAAATGATAAAGTGGCAAGGGGGTAAATTTTATGTGAGGAAGGAGAAAATATCCAGTTCCAGTTCCGACAAGAAAAAGTAAGAATGTGGTCAAAATTTGTACACTCGTTATTGACAGTGGGAGCAAGGGAGGGTTGGGGAACTGGAGGCTGCCTTTTGCAGTGGGGGGAAGTAAGAGAGAAGACCCAGAGAAGACAGCGGGGAAAGCTTAGTGTCATTGGGGAAGGGAGGGGGGGTTGGATTAAGTTGATCGGAGGAGTTCAGAGACAGAAACATAGTCAGGAAAGGGAGTAGTGCCGCAAGGAGGAATTAAGGTCATCGTGGGGAAGAAGTCGTGCCAAGCGTAAAAGAATCCAAAACCGAGCAGTATTAAAGGTGATTGGGAGAAAAAGACGGGAAACGAGGGGAACAACGTCGTCGGTCGCCAAATCCTGGAAGGACGTCGTCAGGTGACCTTCTAGGGTAGGGCAGCCGGCAAAAAGCAACACCAGTGAAAGTCCAATGAGTCCCGGTGGGGGGGGGTAAGCTGGCAAATTGACTGGTCGCCGGAGGGGGGATTCGAGACGCAGGCATAAAACAGCCAAACGACCACGCGTAGCGGAGACAACTCGCAGGAGGAGGGGGTCACCCCTTTCTGGAAGCATTTATTAACGTGGTTAAAAGCAAAAAGCAGTATAGCGGTGGGACGGAGGGGAGTAGCGATTGGCCGGGTATAACAGGCTCAGAAAAAGGAAGGGAAGAAAGCCAGGATAGAATTGATACGAGAAAGGGGGGCGAGAGATTCACGGTGGAGCTTCCTTGGGGGGCGTTTGTCCTTTCTTTAGGGCTGGGGTGAGGGAGGGGATTATCGCATCAAATGGGGACAAGAGAGGACAGTTAACTGTGATAATTTGGTGACGGGAAAAGCTTCAGAGTGGCAATGTCGCGTGCTTGAGAAGATTCCTCTCTTCAGGGGGACGGAAGAAATCGAGGTTGGGACTGTTAAACAGAGAGGGGAGAGGGGGAGGGGGGAGGAGATGAAGGTTTTACTTTTAAACCTTGAAGATGAAAAGTCTGGGCGTATTTTGAACCCGCGTAGTAATCCATGGAGTCTACAACTCGCGTCAAAGAAGGTAGCTTCAGAAGGAAGAACACCTAAGAAAAGGGGAACTAGGACCGTCTCATTATCCCGGGACTCGCGGGAAGAATCAGATTAACCGAAATGGCGACAAAGGGGAAGGGGAGGACTTGTGGGGTGGGATGAAGGGCAAGGATAAAAACGATGTAAGCCGGTTGGCTATCGAATGAAACCGGGGAATGAAAAGTAATCTATATGAAGTAGGGGGCCATACAAACGGTTAAGACGGACACTACCTGGAAAAAAACGAGCTGGCAAGTTCCAACCAAGGACAAAAACGGTCCCAGGAAAAAGGGGATACAGGGAATTGCCGCTTACGAGAAAGTTTTGGGTCAAGTGGGAAACGGGACGGCGGTTTTCACTGGGGTAAAGGAGCAGGGTGGACCAGTTTTTACTACTAAATTGTTTAACAGAAGAAAACCAGAGAACCCGGCGCGCGATCAGTTGAAGAGGAGGGGGGGGAAAAAGGCAAAGTGGGACATCTGGTTGGCTGAAGGGTCGGTGTCAAACTGAAGAGGCAGAAGCGGCAGGGGATTCTTTGAAGCCCATTTGTAGTAGTCTTTCACCGTGATGAAAGAGGAGGGCAATGGGCGTGGGTGGAAGAAGGACCGAATTGGAGGAGGGAGAAGGAAGAACGTAAGATGGTGGGGGGGTGGGAGTTACAGACTGGGTAAAATTTTCAACCAAAGAAAGAAACTCTCTCTACAGGAGATACTCTTTACACGCCTTCTGAAGTTCTTGGAAAGGGGGCGAATGGAACAGGTCCAACTGAGCGGGGAGATAGGGAGGGGAAGAAAAAACTCCAAGAAGGCGTCAACAAGGGGGGGTAGGAGGGGAAGAGAAAATGAAGCGAGCAAAGATGGTCATTTGAGAAAGAATAGGCAGGACATTAACAGAGACTACACCCCCACGGGATCGGTATGAAAAAAGGCAGATCTGAGTGAGAAAAACAAAAATCCTTTTTGACCGTGAGGAGTGCTTGGGGAGATGCGAGACGCATGGGGAAACGACCGATGTGCGGGGGGGAGGAAAAAAAGTAGGAATCAAAGGTTGACCATTTTGGTGAAGAGCGACTTCTCCCGCTTGCTCCAACTTGTGGTACACTACTAACGGAGAGAGAGATGTCCTGGCTGAAACTTAAAGGGGAACGGACAAAGCCACCAAAGAAAGGGAGAAAGGTAACAGAAAGAAAAACAACGGAATTACGTTCAAAAACTACTCCCTTGAATCTCTATGTTGATAAGAAAAAGAATCCGGAGAAGGCGCAAAAGAGAAGAGCAGCTTCTGAGAAAAGGCTTCAGTCTGCACACCCGGGGAAAAGTCTAACGGTCTTCATTGTCTTAATAGAGCAAAAAAAAAAAAAAAAAAAAAAAAAAAAAAAAAAAAAAAAAAAAACGATCACGGGGAGGGAGGGGGGAAAAAAGGCGGGATAGGAGAAATTGGTTGAGGGATAGGACGGTTACCCAGGAGGGAAAAACCAAACAAAAAAGGAGAACTTGAAAAAAAGGCGACGGGCTGGGAGAGGAACCTCAGGACTTCAATGGGACAAAAGGTGGTGGGTGAGGGGTCGGAAAGGGAGGGAAAACCGAGGTTCAAGAAGAGGAATTTTTACTTCCAGGAAAATAGTCTGATGGCCCAAGAAGGGGGAGGGTAGAGGAATGAAAACGGGGGGGGGGCAAGTCGAGAGAAAAGGACAACAAGGATGAAAAGGAACGGGGGGCGGCGATGGTCCGTCAGAAACCATTCCTCTCCATTGGTCGACATTCAAGACGGGGTGCGGGGATTCAAAGAGAGGCCAAAGGGAGAAGAGAAGGTCAGACATGGAGCAGAGGAAGAGGGAATGAGTAGAAGATAAATAAGAGGATCGGACTATCTTTAACTTACCGAAAGGGGAGGGGACGAAGGGAGGGGCAAAACTTCATAACTACAAAGGGAAGAGGGGAAGGTTGAAAAGGGAGGCTGCTGCATATTCCAGCTCCCATAGGCCATCTCAAGAGAATGGAGGAGAAAAAACTAAGAGCGAAAACAGAAGATCCCGGAATGGACGATAAAGAATCGACAACCAACCGAAAAAAGGGCTATCAGGAGATCAAAAAAATTAGAATGGGAACGGACAGGTGAAAATACTTTAGGTTTTGAGGGATAAACCGAGGACCGACAAAAGAAATACTAGAATAAATGCACCCAAAAGCCGACAACGAAGCGATAAAAAAATTTGCACCGCGCATCGGGAAGAGAGCTTGGCTCTGAAAATCCGTCTTGGCTCTTCTTTTCAGAAGGACACAGCGCTAAAAACAGGAAAATGCGGTGAAACCAATAAAAAAAGGACTCATTGTATGACGGAAGCGTTTTTAAAACACGTGAATACAGATGACGTAAAAGGACAGGTACACGGGGAAGGCTGTGGGCCACAAGAGTCTCCTCGGGGTGAATGGGGGAATCAAAAAATAACGCGGTGGGGGGGGAATGGGAGTCGCAAAAGAACCAGACAATGGGGGGGAGAGAAACGACGAAAAATTGTTACAAAAAAGGGGCGCACTGGGGGGTAGGGGGGTGCTGACAGGAGCACTATACTCTACTTTTAGAACGTCAAAGAATGGGATGTCGAAAAGGACGTTTGTAGGAGAAGGAGAAATATAAGTTGGGAAGGCAATCACCTTTCATACGGTTAGGTTGGAGAGGGTAAGATGGACGAAAAAAGAAAGGGAAAATTGAATGGGAGTCAAGGAGGAACGTCGTCACTATTAACAAGGGAACGAAAGGGTGAAACGAATCAAAAGAAAAGTGCATAACTGAAAATAAAGACAAGTAACCAAGGAAGCAAATAGCAGTTCCGTCCTGCGAAACAGAGGATCGTAGAGCGTGGACTTTCCTGCAAACGGGGCAAGGTCATAAGAAAAGAATCGGAGTTATCCAACCCAAGAAGGGGGACAGTGGGAAAAAAGGGGACGGAAAAAAAAACTGGGGAAACCGGAAAAAATGGGAAAAAAAGGGACGAATATGACAGCGGGATTGCCACTGGTACGGAAGGGAGGAAAGTCGGGGGAAAAAAGAAAAAGTAGGACAGAAGTTGGGGATTTGGTACGAAGACAAACTTACAAGGGAAGAAAGGGGGGGGGAACCATTGCTACTGACCTTGGGTGCAATGGGGATCCACTAATCAATTTGGTTTGTCCTGGGAATCTGAAAGGAAAACTAGACCGTTACAAGTGGGGGGAGATCAATGACCTAACCGTTTGGCAGAACGAAGGAGGGAACTGATTAAGAGGGAGTATAACGCAAATTCCGTGAAATCTGAGAAAATATTAGCATTACTGGGAAAAAAAAGACCTTGTGGAGCAAGGTTGTTTTCTATAAAAAAAGAGAAGGAAAGGGAGGGACTCAACCTGTACCCTCCTCTAAGAAAAACACAGTGAATAAGGAAGTGGAGAAGACCTCCATAGAGAGGTCGTGAAGATCACATATAAAATCAAAGAAGTGGGGTGGACACGGACAAGTGCAGTAAGGGAAAAGGTGGCGTAAAGCGTCACAATCAGAAAAGAAGAAGAGGGACTATGGACAGGGGAAAGAAAACCGCATTAGGAAAAAACAAGAGACAGGTCCCGTGTTATGGGTACCTCGAGACAGTCGGTGCAGTCAAAAAAGAGGAAGAAAATTCATTTCCCTCTTGGGCAACAAAACGTGTGACCTGGGATACAAACGATCTGAAGACTCGAACCGGAGGAGGAGTCTAAAACGGAAAAGAGGGAACATGGAAAGGGAAATGCGGTAATCTGAAAAAACATCGGGGGGGAGGGGCAGTTATGGATCGGCGGGACGGCTGTGAAAAGCCGGTGGTGGGTACAGGCTGACTCAACGGGCGAAGCTACACTTGCTTACTAACTTAAAGTCGGGGAAAAGACTCTTAGGTTAAACGGAAGAGTGGCCTAAAAAATCTCAATTGGGGAAAGGTAAAAGTGCGCTAACGAAACGACTCGACATGAATCTTGGGTTGAGACACAGGGGAAACGAAGGGGTTTCTTCGAGGGGGGAGGGGAAGAAATAAAACGTTGGGAACTCGACGAAGACAGAAGAACTGGAATTGAGAAATTAAGATACAATTCAAGACCTAAATCATGACAGACGGGATGAAAACTTTAAATACTCCCCATCTGCTTTGTCCGGGGGGAAAACACCTCTAAAAAGGAAAAGAACGTAGAACTGGAAAAAGAGGGATGTGGCAAAGGGTTCATTCCTAGGGGAAGAATCGGTCGAAAGAACGGCTGGGTGGTTACGAAACAGCTCTTCAGAATGAATGGAAAGAGTGGCGTCTCCTTGAAATCGAGGAACGGCGGAAAGGAAAGAGCTGGTACTTCGCCGAGGGCAACAGACTGGAACCTATCCTGACAAAATGTATGTAGGGCTGTGAGAAGGAGGGGCAGTTTTGCTGGACGATAGGGATGGAAATGGAAACAAACGGGCGTGGATCTTTACTGGAGTCAAGAGTTCCGAACTCTATGCTACTGACTAAAAACAAAACTGGGATAAGGTAGAGGGCGCAAGGGCCAGGCTGGGGGGAAGAAATTAAAAAAAAGGAGAGCGACCTGTGTGGGGTTCCAGGGGGCCATAAAACTATCGTGCCAGAAAACGAATCGTCTCAATTATTCAAAAAAAAAAATAAACAAGGGGGAGGGAAGCGGTGGGGAAAAAAAAGCCTGGGGCCCCGATGAAGAGGTACTTGTTCCAGCGACGCTAATAGAGGAGAGAGCAGACAGATCGTAAAATTAACCGTCGCGGTCCGCAGAGCTCTTTTATTCCCCACCAAAGGGGCTAGCCGAAGAGAGGGGGACGAGGAGGAAAGAAAGGGCAACTTCACGTTCCAGCGGGGAATACGGGAGGTGAACACCGGAGAGGGGTGGGGGGGGGAAAAGTCACAGTTGAAACCGGGGGGGTCTGATGACAAAGTAAAAACGATAACCTAAAGAAAAAAGAGGATGGGGGAGGAGAAAAGAGGATCAAAGAATTCAGGTGAGAAACTGCCAAGTGAGCAGGGAAAGAGTTCGGGGGGGGAGGGGTCCGGGGGGAAGGATGCCGGCCCGAAAGACTGAAAAAAGTTCACAATAAACTGGATAAACGTTTGTTCAGCACCCCTTAAATAGGACGGGGGGAAAGGGGGGGGACCTTCAGGGACCTCGTGCTAAATAGAAAGAAGGGTAGAAAAAAAAGACTGAGTGTGCCGGGGTGAGGGGGTTAGTTAAGAAAGTGTAGCTTTGGGATCAGTGATAAGGTACCACTCACCGTCAGTATTAAAGAAGGGGACAGAAGAGAACTAAGGGACTCCCTCAAAAAAAAAAGGTCAAATAGACCTAAGGAAAGGACCAGTTCAAAGTGAAGAAGAAGAAGAGGGAAAGAGAGAGCAGAGGAGGTTGTCCCTGGTAACAGGTGTGGGGAAATAAGTGGAAAAGGCAGGGGGGGGCGTCAACAAAAGGGGAATAACACGATTGGTTGTTGAGAGGTGTCCCCCCCAGACAATTAGCGGGGGTGGAGAAGGGAAGGTTTGGATATGGTAAGGATCGTAAGAGAAAGAGGGGACGTTGGGCCGCTGTACGTGTTCGTGGACTCGGAAAAGGGCGAGTGGAAAAAACAACGTAAGGGATGGTAGATTGGGGGGGGAGATTTCCCTCACCTCGTTCGTATGGGGGGGGAAGGCATCGTACGTGTAATAACGGTGGGGGGAATAGAAGACGGAGGGTAAGCGTGCCAGGCCAGCGTCGGGGAGTGTAGTAGGAAAAAAAAAGGGATAAAGGAGGTTGACAACCGGACGATAAAAGAGGGGGGGGGGTTCGCGGAAGGAACTACTTCCTTCTCCTTAAAAATCAATTAAAGGACTAGGAAATTCAGGAAAGGGAAAGGGGGGGAAAGGGCGAGAAAATTGTAAAGGGGGGGAATTGGAGCAAAGTGTACGGCGAATTCAAAAACGAAGGAAATGGGATTCGTGGAGGAAAGCCGGGAACAAGTACAGTAAGGCCATGGCTCTCAATGAGGCATGGTAAGGGGGGGGACAGGGGTCCAAAACAGTTGTAGAGGGGAGGATGGGAAGCCCCACATTACTAAGGGGAAGCGGTTGAACGGGGGAAAGAAAGGGGGAAAGGGGGACGCCGCTCAATATCCAGGTTCACAGGTTAAGGAGAGTTTTATTAACCTGAAACATTTTTTTTCCGGGGGCAAACTAATGGGATTGAAAGGAGACCGTTTAATGAGGGGTGGTGGTCCCAGGACTGCCCGTTTGGAAGGAAGGAGCTCCGAAAAAGGGTCCTATCGCGAAATGCTAGTTGCGGCCATTGGGGGAAGGGGTGTCTTAAGGGAAAGGGGAATTGAGGGAAAAGGATCGTTTCAGCACTAGAGTAGTGAGGTAAGTGGGGGAATCGGTGCACCTGGTCAAAACTCCATTCAATGGAGGGGGCCGAAAGTCAGTTCTGAGACTAAAACGGGAGAAGGAAGGGGAAAAACAGGGATCACGGGAGCGTGAAAAATCTAAAAAAGGAGTCAGTCGGGAACGGAAATGAGAAGGGAGGAATAAACAGGGAGAGGGGGGTTCTAACTTCCTCTAAAAACAGTCCCTACCTTAGAAAATGGAATGTGACGGGGGGAGTAGGAAGGAGGGCGGAAGGAAAGTATTCGGAGACCACTAAAAACAAGACGCCGGGCGACCAACTCGGAGAAAAAGAACATGCGACTGTCAAAAACGTGTAGGGGGGAAGATCGGGAGGCAATTTCAAATGCAGCGCATGAAAGAGAAGTGTCTCTTGGGAGGAAACGAAAGGGGGGGGAAGAGTGGGTATGAGGGGGGCCGGGGAAAAAAGGGACAGGAAAAGAGAAGAAAACAGGAGTCTAATGAGAAACGAATAAGTTCTGAGGACTTACAAATTGTTGTCAGATTAGGGGGGACGGCTTTGGGGGGGGAAGGGGTTGGGGTAAAATGGTGGGGGGTTGGGGATGGGGGAGATTGAGGGGCGGTTGGGTAGGGAGGAGGGGAGGATGCAAACCATCAAGAAAGTGGGACAAAGATTACGTAAAAAGGTGATGGTTGCTTTAACTTCGGGAAGTGCAAGGGCTCTTCTTGTAGAGCCTCTAAAAAATAGGAGACCGAAGCTGAAGGGGGTGACTTACAATTATGGAGAGGAAGGGGGGGGTAGCGGGAGTGCAAGAGTTTACGGGTTGAAAAAAAATTCAACGCTAACCCTTCAGGGAGTCAAACTTCGTTTTACCACTATAAAGAAAGGGATCGCAGGAGGCACGTCGAGCCGATCACTCCACAGTTAGAAGAAATAAGTACGCTCAAAGCGCTCCATGCATCGGGGGCACAGTCGAAGGGTATCCGTGACTCACGGAAGATCCGCTTCCAAGGCAGTCGACCAAGGGGAAGGGGACTGTTGCTGGGAGAGACAGGACACGATTGAAGCCGTTTGTGGGGAGGGGGAAACGAGGACGGAAACCGTGGATAAAAGGAAGATGATAGTACGGGAGGGACCATCAGAAACCGTGAAGACCTGAAAAGAACAGAGAGGAAAGAAACCTCACGTGACCTTTTCAAAAATGGAAAAATGTGGAAAGGTTGAATTATACATGACAGGAGAAGGCCGGAGGGAAAGAAGGAAAGGGTGGGGACGGGAAAAAAAACGGGTGGGCAGAGGTGAATGGAAGGGGGGGGAAACTGGGGGGGTGAAAGATATTGGTGCCAGGACTTCGAACGAACCTTCTGAAACAACCTTCTGCACTTGATCGGGAAAGGACGTGAGGGAAACACTTAGCCACGGGGCGTTCGGGGGAAAGAATGAAGGCGTGAAAAAAAAAGCCGAGAAAGGGCTTGAGTGGAAGACATTGGAGAGGAGGGAGTCCTGAGGAGAACGCGATACCGCAATGGAGAGTGGGTTGGAACTGAATGGAACGTGCCTGTTTCTTTTTCTTAACCTAAGGGGGACGGAACTCTGGGGGGCGGGAAGAAATAAAGGAAAAATTTCAGTAAAGTCGCCAGTCGATAGGAGAAAATCGAGGGTTTCCGGACGCCTAAGAAACGGTACCACAGAGCGAGGTCGCCTAGTGCGGGATAAAACCCTCACACATCGGAGGGACAACAGGGGTAAGAAGAAGAAAAGGCGCAAGCCAAGGGGTCAAGGGGGGTTGATAAATACACGGGAATAAGAGGGG
>Ga0179593_1240540_pt1 | contig 22022 bp, 25 predicted proteins | sample CZODoug2_1_08_16_FD_185931 | JGI IMG/M metagenome (GOLD analysis project Ga0179593, IMG submission 185931) | Vadose zone soil fungal communities from Angelo Coast Range Reserve, California, USA - CZODoug2_1_08_16fungal (PacBio error correction) | ecosystem: Environmental > Terrestrial > Soil >...
GTGCAGAAAAGACTTAGCCACGGAAAAAACGCATTCGCGGAAAGAAAACACGCGGAAGAGGGGATTGTCAAGCGGGTGACGGTGTGCACAGAAAAAGGAAGGTCGCGTGGGTGGGTGAGATTCGTACGGTTTTCTGTTGAGGACGGAATCTCCCAGGACGAGGAAAGGGGAGGGGGGGGAGGAAGGTTCTCGACCCACTGGGCCATTTTGTTTGTGGGCGAAAACTCGATGGGCAAAAAAAGGGGGAGGAAAAAAGGTTCTCGGTGAGGGAAGGGAAGGGGGAGGAAGTCCTGAAAGGCCTGTCGCGATGAGGGGGACGAAATGCTGCGATTGCCGGGGCGCAGAACCACAGGAACGCTGAATGTATCTCGCAGCAGAGGAGGTGGGGAAGAAAAAAAATCGGCGGTCGAACTTCGAAAGTTCCTATTAAGAGTTCGGGCGATGTAAAAACTTTCGAGAAGTGCTTTGGGCGTGAGGAAAGCGGCTTTACTTCTTCGTGAGGTATGCACGTTTCCCCAGTAGAGGGATGAAATCTGTAAAAGGAGAGGGCTGGACTAGAAAAACCGGGGGGGGAAAGGCTGTCGAGAGGAGACTCGGAGAAAAAGGGGGACCCAGTCTCCTGCGTAGGTATGACGTAACTTTTTCGAAAGTGCGTGGCAGGAGAATGTTTTGTCCGGGTGGGAGAACGCAGTGGAAAGGGTGGAGAATCATCCAGCGAAGGAAGAAAAAGGGGACGTGGGTCTTCTCGCTATTTGTTGGGCAAAAATCCTAGGTAAAAAAAGAGGGAGAGGAGGAACTGGAGAGTCAAAGGAGATGATCGTTATGGGGAATGACGGCGGTTCATCCGTTGACCGCGGGGGCCAGATTAGAAGAAGGGTGTCGGCCAACCTGTTGCCGATAGAAGGGGGTCGGATTCTGGCCCAGGAACGTTCGGGGCCAGGTGTGATGCAGGTAATATCTTTCAGGATGAAAGCAAATCGGGGGCACTCCGGGAGGATTCCACGAAGGAGGGGAGGGGGAAAAAGGGATCGGAGAAGGCGGGCCTTCCGTATATGAAGAACCGCACTTGGTACGTAGACGAAAAAAGTTCGCCGGTGCTGTACAGGCGGATGGTAGTAATTCCTAGGGAGTGGGAAGGCGAGAGAGAAAGATGCGATGGAACGATGTGGTTCCTGGGACCACAGGCGCCCCACGGGGAAAAGGAAAAGTCCAACTGAGGACAGTCAGCCGGGGAGATTTCTCTTTTGACAAAAGTTTAGGACAGAAAAGTTTCTTCATACGAAATGGGGGACGAAATCGTGTGAAATTTTGATTTTGGTTGTGGTCGGAAGAGAGAAGCGGCCGATCTCCGTGGGAATGCCTTTAAGGTCTTGAGCAAGTGCGCGGGGAGAGGTGCAAACCTGAAGGGGCAATGAAGAGGAATAGAAGAGTTGAGGGGTGCCGTGACAAGCAGAGGTTACGGAAACTAGGAACGGGGATCGAGAATCGTCCCAGGGACAGGAATTCCAATTCAAAGGAAGCGCATCGCCGAGGCGGGAAAGCCCGCGGCAGATTGCACAAGAGAGGGAAGGCGCAGTCTTCGACGGGCCGGCACCGCTTGCCGTCGCAAACCGAGAGGCGGCCTAAGCGGGCAGGGGGGCCATGGGATCCCGAGGAATGTTCATCTTCGAATCAAAAGTAAGGGTACCGAAAGGAGGAAGGACTTTTTCCAGAGGTTTGGGGGGGGGGGTGGGGGGTGGGGGCGGTGACTAAGTTTCAGGTGGACAGGAGGAAGAAACAGAAAAAAATCGTCATCTCTTTTTTGTTGAAAAAGAGCTGGTGGGGGAGCGATCGTAGGAAAAGGAAAAAAAGGAGGAGCGGGGGGAGGTCCGTCCATTGCGAGCTCCATTGGATTCTTCATAATGTGGTAGCTTTAAATAAGCGAAAAGGTAAGGGAGGGTCAAAAGAGGAAGCGGGGGGGATCAAAGGGAAGAACCGTTCCAAACACGATTCCCCTCTCGAGAAGAAATGGAATGAACTACCCAATACTGTCAAAGAGAAAAATGAAATCGATGATGGAACCTTTTGGCAAGGACAGGAGTAAAAAACGAAAGTGAGGAAGTTTCGGGCATTAACAAATGGGGGAAAGAAAAAAAACAAAAGACGCTTTGATCATCGCGGTGGAAATCAAAAAAGAGAAGGCACCATTTGACACCGGGTCTAGTCAAAGAAAAATCAGAAACATTCGATTCTACTTTAAGCGAGCAACAAAACAACGGAGGGGAAAGCAGATCGCTCCCTTAGCAATCGAAGTGCGGAGTCACTAGGGAAGTGGGAGGGGACAATTTGCCGTAATCAGGGTTTGAGTGCACACGAAAAAGGGAAAAAAAAGGCGGGTGTTGCGGGACAGTCTTACGGGGGAAAAGAAATCAAGGGGGGGGGAGGGGGTCGTGTAATCCAAAAACGAAGGAAAAGAGGTCCTCAATCAAGAGCGTTATTGTTAGGCGGGGGGGAAAGGAAAGGGGGGAGGGAAAATGAAAGTGGGTCGCGATGGGGAATACGTGGTTGGAACGGTTCTAAGAGAAAGCGAGCAACGCTTTTTGAACGCCATTACAGGGGCGCGAGAAAAGACCATTAAGGAAGAGGGGGGATCCTCGCAGGGACGTGCACTAAGAGAAGAATCATGGATGTCGACTACGAGAAAACAAACAACACAGAAAAAAGATGGGAAAAAAACAACAGACGATTACCTAGAGGGGCGGGATGAAAATGGGAGAGGAAAGGGAACCTGAGTCACCTCCCAACCCCGAAGGCCAAAAAAAGTCGACTAAGTCGTACACTAAATGAGTAAAGAAATGCCAGAACTCGGAGAAGGGAGGAACCCGGCAACGCTTTTCTGCTGGGGGTCGCACGGGGGGGCGAAAGGCAACTGGGGGGCCGGGAATTCGACTACGAAAATTGGGCGCTTCAAAAAGAGAGTGAAATAGACGCGTCTCAAACAGAGGCGATTCTCGACGGGAAGGAAAAGGAAGGAAACAAAAAAAATGTCAAATCTCGATGCAAGTCAAGTGCATCAGGGGGGGACAGACGAACTCAAGAGAAAAGAGGCTATGCCTGGCATTACGTGAAGGGGGGAAACAAACAAAAGGCCACGAAATGGACAGGAAGTAACCACGGCGACAAGCGAAGTCAAGACCAAAAAAAAAAGTCAATCCAAATTTCACCGCGGAGGGGGGGCAAAAAAAGAAAGATTGCAAAAAAGAGTCTCCCGTGTGAAACACAGGCCGCCTTCTTTCCGCTGACGGGGATATGTGACTTGACAGCGGTCCATTTGGACGGGCCCCGGCATAGCATTCAAAGAGGGGGCGAAGTCGAAATTCCCCCACGCCCGCGGCCTGGACTAAAGCCTGGGGGCACGAAAGGGTACTCGAGGGGGAAAAGTCGGGAGAACGATACCAAGTGAAGGGTCAATCACAGGGGCAGCAAACTAAAAACCCTAGAGCTCGAGACCTGGAGGGAGAAAAAACGGGCGTTTTCAAAGCGAAAAAAAGGGAGGCGATTTCGGCTTAACAAGGGCGAACAGAAGACCGGGAACAAAAAAGCAAACTCCCTCCCCGAAAGGTAATGACGAACCGAAACACCGAGCACTCAGGAAAAAGGTTGTGTTCCGACCACAAGAGGAGACTCTGTTTGACCCCTCTCGGCAACCGAGAAAAGCAGGAACAGAGGAAACAAAATATCTCGCCAGTACTCGCCAGAAAGGCCGCAAGAGGTTGAAACGTCTGCCTGGTTGAAAAAAAAGAAAAGCTAAGCGGGAAAGCCAAAGTAAAGCATCTGCCTGCTGGACTGGATTCACCGGGAAACGGAGAAAACGGAGTTCGCCCACAGCCGTTGAGACAAGTCATGACGTTCATCCCTACTAAACGACGCGGGAAGAGTCCTGTCGGCGCAAGCAGAAGAAGAGGGACCAGGTGCTCGTTCCAGCCCCTAGAGTTTAAGCATGAATAAAGATTAAGGGGGCAACGCTTAGAAGCGCGAAGAAAGTAGAGACGCCGTCGAACCATAATCAGAGCGGGCGGAGTCACACATACTCACGACTACAAGAAAGAGGACATTAAAATAAAGTCGAACCGTACTGAAAAAACCCGAAGCGAGGATGGGAGCAGGTCGGCCTAATGGGGGGCAAAAAAAAAAAAGAGGACAGATAGTCGCCTCGCATAGGCCGCAACTGAAAAAGTAAGTGAATCAACCGCAGTCATCAGGGAAAAGGGGAGAAAGAAGAACTTTGCGCAAAACGCGAGACTCTCAGAACAAAAAGGAAAGGGTTCACGATAAATCCCATCAAGAACCCGGCATGGAGACTAGTTCCGGGCCGCCCCTAAACTGACCGAGTAACCGCAACCCAACCGTCGACGGCACGGGGACCGGGCAAAACTTAACCCTCGATGGGAAATACAACTGCTACGCGCGATAAAGAAGGGCGAGCGCAGACCATTCTTCACCCGCGTTCTGAACACATATCTCTAAAACCAAAAAGAAAAAAAGGGGGAAAGGAGTGGGACAAGAGGAAACCAGGTATTGCGCTCGAATTCTCTGTATAACGGAAGGGTGGCAGAAAGCGGGTCGGTTTTTGCAGCAGGCCAGTGCCCGTCGAACGGTGGTGGGGCGGAATAAACTTAGAAGAGAAAGGTGTGAAAAAAACGGGGATGCCTTAATACGAACGGAGAAAGAAAAAGGGGAGGGGGGGGATTAGGCTAAAAAACTGGCCTTTTTTTTCGGGCAAGAGGATCGATGGCGAAATGGGTCGGAAACGGGGCTCAGGGGAAAGGTGCTACGGGGGAGTGTACTTCCTTCATTTCCTGTTGAAGAGAGCACGAAAAATGCGGAAGCGGGTCTAGAGGTCCCATTAGCGAGGAATTGATACCAGCCGAGATTGTGTTAAGGGGGGAACGCGTGGAGGTTTCGACGAGAAAGTTAAGAGGGAAGGGGGGGAGTTCAGGCGGGTGCAAGACGAACTTGAGAGAAAGGGCGGGCTGAACTGGAACGAGAATTGTGCGGAATAAAGGGAAAAGGGGATTGCAGCGGAAACGAGAGGGGGCTGGACAAAAAAGTGCAGGCAGAAGGCAGCCGACGGCGTATGTCGCCAGAGTCGGAGAAGGGCGAGGGCTGAAAGTTCTAATCGGCTTGGAGGGAGTAAAGGGAAGTTCCGTTGGCTACTAAGTTAAAATTCTCTCCACAGCGGGAAGGAGGCTTTGACGTTGTCCATGAGGAGGAGAGTTGGTTCAACGCCGAGGGAACAAAAAGTGAACCGGAGGAGAGAAAAGAGAATATTGATTTCTCTGTTCGGAGCTGTTGGAATAAGGGGGAGCAACTGCAGAGTATACGCTGCATGTTTGTTAGGAAAACGTTTAAGAGGATAGGTAAACTTTAATGAAAAGGAATTCGGGTGAACGGTCTTGTATAAAGAAATAGCGAGTGTTCCGTATAGGGGGAAGGAAGAAATCTCCGATGGGAGAGAAAACGAAGAGGTCGCGAAATTGTATCTATATACGGGCGGGAAGAGGACTGCGAGACCCAGAAAGTTGGGGAAAAAAATTCAGGAAGCGAATTGAGGGGGAAAGCGATGATCAGGCCTATTGTATTTTTGTTGAAAGGATCGGAAAATGCAGAACAATAGGAAGGGGCGATGTGGTGGCAAGCAGCGGCTCCGCGGCGCCAGGAGCGTTAAAGAAAAGGATTCCAGTCAGGCGGAAGAAAATGGCTGGCTTTTGGTAACGGGAGAGGGAAAGGTGCGCCCTGGTTGTTTTGACGAGGCGGTGAAGTTTGGGGGTGATGGTGTGGGGAGGAGTAGGAAGGCCGCTGCGAAAACGAATGGGGAAAGGCACTGGGAGTAGCAAAGGGCGCGTTCCGGAGTGGCAAACAAAGGAATGCTCAAGAAAAAAGAAGGGGGAAAAAAACAGGAAAACGGCAGAAAAATGGGTTACGCGCACGGACTAAGGGAGAGGGAGAGTCCATGTGTGATTCCTGGAGGAAGGAAAAGGAAGTAGCCGGGGAAAACCGCAGGAAAATCCCGCGGACCATAATTCAAGAGAGGGAAAAGCTCATTCTTCGACGTCTCACAGCAGAAAAAGGAGAAGGAGAGACCTAAAGAGTTATCCGGTGGTAGAGCATGAAAAAAAAGGGAAAAAAAATCGTCGGAAATTCAGGGAAAGAAGGAGCATTACGTGTTGTCACCGTCGGGTTTTTTGGAAAGGGGGGAAGTTCAGGAGAAGAATTAAAAGAACAGCAAAACGCGAGGTCAATCTTCTGGGGTTGTTACACAGAATGGGGGGGCGCGATCGTAGAGACTTAAAAGAGGGCAGGTCGGTAGGGGACTACCGAAGATCGACCTTTACTGGAAAGAAAAGGGGGGTAGCGAAAGTAAGGCGTTCAAAAAAAGGGGGTATAGGAGTAAAAAAGGGGAACAGGGTCACAAACAACGAAGGAAAGAGCGACCTAACGTGGGAATGGGCCAGCGGGAAAGTAACAATAACTCGATGGGGGGATTTTCTTCCTGTGGAAGGGAGGAGGGTACAAAAAAAGACCTTGAAGGTCAGGGCAGTAGGTAAGGAAAACCAATAAGCTGTATAATCGCTTGGATAAAAATCGAAGCAAAGGGGGACACCGGAAGGAAAAATTCTACTACCGGAGTGATCTACTGTTGTCGAGAAAAAAACAACGGATTAGAGGGGAAAAAATCTATATATCAATAATCAGGGAGGCGGAGTCGATCGGGAAGGAGGGTGTCCAAGTGGGGCCTTATCGGGGGGGCCAAAGAGTCTAAGCCATGTTTCTGGAACAGGAGGAAAAGGGAAAAAGGACCCGTGGGCGGTGAAGAAAAAAAGAAAAATAGCCGCAATCATCGAGTGTTTATTTTTACTTGTACGTCTTAAAACGGGGTCCTCTTGGGAAAAAAAGCTGGGGGGAAAGAAAATGCTAGCGGGACAGATCACGAAGGCTTGGTGAACGCAAATTACTTTCGCTAGAAAATCTACAGGAAAAAAAGGGACCGGCGGGAAAAAAAGGGAAGCACAGAAGCAAAATTTGAGGGAGAGACGAGCGAGAAACAAAAAAGAGGGCAAAAGACGATTGACCGATCGTTTTGTTGGGCTTGCTCACTGTAGAAGAATAGGAGTACAACCATCCAAACACCCGACTACAAAAAGTACGGCCTAATAGGGACAATGATGGAGGAGAAGACTGAAATAGCGGAAAGGAAATGCGTACAACGACAACGAGGAAAACCGCTCTCGTTGGGGGGGCGAAGAAATAAGTGAAAAAGAATCGAAAGGACGCTTCAAATCGCGTGGAAAAATCTTCCGAGGGCTGGAAAACCTCAATGAAGGGGTCGGAGAAAGGCCTGAAGGTAATCAATTCATCACCCAGGGGAAAAAGGATCGAGAAAGTCGCCTGGCCGCGTGCATAAAGATGCACGCAGAGAAAACCGCTATCCCTGCCGCATGCCTCAGGGGGTGGAGAACTCGAACGTCCCAAAGGAGGCACGATTAAAATTCAACACTTCGCTCGCCTCGGAAGGAGGGACGAAGAAAAAAAAAATCAAAAAGAGGGAAAAACGTAGGAAAAAAAAAAAATGCGCATCTTGCCATCACCTCGTCTGAATAAAGTTTAAACAGGGCCGCCCTGATTTACAGGGGGGGGAGGAAGGACGACGTTGAATTGGGCAAGAATCAATGGGGGAAGAAGGAACCGGCATCGCAATAGCATTTAGGACAAGACTCCAGGGGCCAAAAAAGAAAAGACGGAAGGGAGCCGAGGTCAACAAGAAAATGAGGTCCGGAAGGGGAATGACGGGCGACTAATACAAATTGATTTGGGGCGAAAAAATAAAGAAAAAAAATCCTCGAAGATCCCTTTCTGAACTAAGGCGTGGGAATCAGAAAGAAAGGCGGAGAGGTCGGCTTCAAGCTCTGCCTAAATATTTTCAAGAAGGAACAAAACCGCCAACCGAAATGTGAAGGGGGGCCGGCATCCTACCAAAAAAACGAAAGAAACAAAATTGTGCAAGAAAACTCAGCCGTCTACTCGTTGCAACCCGCGCGGAAACAGAGAACAGCTCAGGAACCGCTAAAGAACAGATGAAGCGGTGGGTGGGTGGGTGGGGTTAGACCATGCCCAGCCCAGAAGAGGTTTGGACCTCGCGGGAAAAAAAAAAGCAGCGAAGACCAACGTACAAGACGGGTCGGGGGAAGCAGGGAGGAGGGGAAAGGGGGGGTAAACATTGAAAAGTGAGAAAGAAGGAAAAAAGCGCAAACGCCGGTTCTAAAAAGTCGTACCTTTCATCCCAAAAAAAAAAAAAAAAGACGGGGGCCATACGCCGTCGGAGCCGTATGTAAAAAAAACCAAAAGAAAAGGGAAAGAGGTGACTCTGCCACCCGAGAGGGTATCGATGAAGAGCAGTACGGCCCCGCGTATTCGCCAAAGAATCCCACGCCCCGTCGCAGAAAACGTACTCAGACAGAGGCGGACTTCACCAGAGAAGGAAAAAGGGAAGCTAGGAAAAAGGGAAAAAGCCACGTATGCGAGAAGAGGGGAACGGAGGGGGTAGAAAAGGGGGGAAGCAAAAGGGGCCACGCGCCCTCGTAATCTTCATATATCTCCTCAAAAAATGATGGAAAGTCCTCAACCGCCGCAGAAAAAAACCGACGAAAAGTGGAAAAAGACAAGAAACAAATAAAAGAAAGAAAAAAAACCTTCAAGTGGTCGGAAAGAAAAACCATCACCGTTCGTAGGTCCTTTCTTAGGGATAAAAGAAAAACGTGAACGGAAGGAATCCCCCAACAGTAGAAGTAAGTGACTGGGCGGGGAAAAAAGGGAAACGACGAAGGAATACAGCTTCTACTCCTACAGTCCTCTAATGGCGATAAAACAAGGCGTAACATCGTGACGGTAACACATCTCGAGACAACAACAAAAAAAAGGAAAAGAGGAAAAAGAGTGGGTTTGGAAAGCACGAACGGGACGCCGGTCGGCGAGACGAATTCGCGGATGAAAGAGGGAGAGAAAGCGGGGATGGGGGTAGAGCGGGGGGGAAAGGGGGGGCAAGAGCAAGGGCCGATGGGGGGGGACTAATCGCGTCAACGGGGGGTTGACGTGGGGAAGGGGAAGACAGGAGAATAAAAACCTGGGGGATGGAGGGGAGGTAAGAGACCACGAACGGGGGGTACGTCGAGGGATCGATGGATCAAGGACGGAAAATTTCTCTGGAAAAGGACGGGGGTGTAGAGGCCATTCATTCCGTTACGGAAGGGTAGGAGAGGGAAGGGAGGCATGGGAAGCGATGGAGGAACGTTGCCCCATGATCGCTCCGGTAGACCATCCGAGATTGTGGGGGAATAGGCTATGTAAGAGAGGCTTGGAAATAACAGGAGGTAATAGGAAAAATGATTTCAGGGAAGAGGGGGTTGAACGCCTTGGAGGAAGGGGATATGGGGACGACTCAGCGAGATTATGATTTAGAATAAAAAAGGGCCCCCAGGGAGTAGTCATCTGAAACTATCTTTTAAGGGACCAAAGCCAGGGGGATGGAAGGAGTAGAAGAAAACGAGGACACTGCCGGCGGAGATGAAATAGACTTTTTCGAACGTCTTTCGTCTAAGGGGTGAAAAAAAAAAAAAGAAGGGGGCTAAAACGCCTTTAAATCGAAAGAAAAGCGAAGCAAAGGCAGTGAAGGGTCTTCGCTGAATGTTTTTTTCAAACGGCCTATTTAAAAAAGAACGGCAACTGGGGGAGAGTTCGAGAGAAAACGGGGGGGGGAAAAGGTCAGGAGGGGGAAGGTGAGCGCGGTTGCACCGAGGGGACCTTCAATGGGGGGGGAAAACGTTGGGCCGAGTATTGAGGTCAATGGTGGAAGGAGGAACCGATTGCCGTTGTTCGGGTCCGTTAGGGGGGAGGTGGAGTCAGGGCAGGAGCCTTGAGAAACGAAGCAATTTGAGGAGGAACAAGGATAAGGTGGGCATCGGAGAGCGTCTTGAATTAGTCCCTGCACAAAAACTTTGTATGAGGGGAGAAGAGTGGACAGGGAAAACGATCTTGAGGGAAAAACGCGGGAGAACATCCTGAAGTGGGGGAAGGAGATCAGGGGGGACCACATTCGCAGAGAAAGGGAAGGGGAAAATCTCCAACAGGGGGAATCAGCAATAAACCATTCCCGTCAAGCGTAATTGCTGGAGGGTGAAGAAACGAAGAAGTGAGTGCAAGAGAGGTGGGGTAGGAAGGGTGGAACTTTGTGAGGGGGGAGGGGTGGGGGGCTAGGTCGAAGCCGCGGGCGAGCAGGTCCTTTAATTCCGGGAGGGAGTTTGGGATAGTTCAGCTCAAAAGGAATGGAGAAGGCATCTAAGAGGGGGATGGAAAACGACGCGAAATGGGAGTACTGCGGCACTTATCCTTTAGTCGAGAGTCGGCCAAGGGGAAAAAGTCCGGCTTCATCGTCGTAGGAAGAGGGAGTGAAACCAAGAACAGAAACCGGGGAAGAAGGCTTTCTTCTACTTCGACAACCAGCGGGGCCGTCCTCAAAGAGGAAAGAGTCCGGCGGTCAATGTTTACAGGTAACGAGTGCATACTAGGAAAGGCAATGTACCTAGAGTCATTACGTGGGTTGTCCCAGTACTTGTTTGGTGTTGAGGGATCAAGGGGAGGGGGGAAAGGTCCTATGAAGGGAACCAGCACAACTAGTCCATCGTCCTTTGGTGGGGGGGTGTTAAAAGAAAGGGGTGGGGGTCGCGCTCGTAGATCCAGGAAGAGGCTTGCGGGAGGGAAGGCCCTTGAAACTGCTGGAATGCAAAACATTTCGTGCTTCAGAATTGGCTCTGGGGGGATAACGAAAACAGTAAGAGGACAAAAAAAAAGAGGGAGCGGGTATCCAACTCTTCTCCCCCGTCAAAACCACCGATTGAAAACGGCTCCCTCAGTACAAAAGCCAATAAGGGTAACGAACAAAACGCGAGGATTGCTGACAAATTTGGCCTTCCGGGGGGAGCTTCCCACACCAACAACTTTCCCGTTTAAGGAGAAAGAGGAAACAAGACACAAAAAAAAGGCATCGCGGTTGAAAGTCAAAATCGATAATGGCAAAGGGGACACCGGTAAGTCACATTCGACTCCATAAAATTCGATTGAAGAGAAGCTCAACCAAAAAAAGAAGAGAAGAGAGAAGATCAAGGGAGAGCGAAGGCGGATTCGATACTTGAAGGGAGGGGTCCATTTTGGGCCTGATCTATGTGGAGGGGGAAAAAATCTACAAAGAGTGGGGGGGCGCCTTAAGGGTAACGGGGGGGCCCGAACTGTCCATGGCGTGGGTCTGGGGAGCAAAACAAAATATGCATCATCTCGCTTTATGGTTAGAGGGGGGGGAAAGTTGGATGTTCATGCACTGGAGTTTCGCTCGGTGGATCTTTTGTGAACGGAAATAGACAGGGGATACCATCGGGGGGGAACCATTACGGGAAATAAGACACCATTCTGAATAATTTGAGGCCTAGGAAGGAAGGCACTCAGAAGACGAGGGGAAATGTCTCTACGACTGCGAAAAAATAGGGGGGGACAAAAAAGAAGAGGGGAAGTAGCGTTAGAAGGGATCAGGTGACTCGGATCAAAACTGTAACCTGATGACTCAACACACAAACGACGAAAAAACACGTAATGCCTAATTTAGTAAAATGGAGGAGAAGGTCTTCGGAATAAAAGATACAGTCAAACGCTTCGGCCTCTCTCGGGGGGCGGAAGAAAAAAAGGGGGGGGAAGCGTCGAAGAAGAGCAGCTTCATCTCGGGAGGAAGACAGGGAAAGCCGCGGTCGGGTGAGAGAAGAAAACTGAAGCCGCATCACCCTGGCAAAGATCTCTAGACGCGAGACCGGACCAGAGTAATCCCTCTTCGCGCAGACGGAAATAGGATAGGACAAGAGAGCCTTAGGGGGGACGAGACCAGCGATCAGAAAAATTTCATTCATTCCCATCTATCAAAGGACCTTCGACGCCAAAAACAAAGCAAATCCAAATAAGAAAAAGGGAAGGGAAAAAACAGACTAAGAAAAGCAAGGCTTAGTCCCACGTTTTAAACCTCCGAAACCACTTGAAAGGGGACCTCGGGACTTGGGACAGATCCAGGGGGGCGAGGGGGGAAAAGAAAAAAAAGGGGGGAGAGAGGGGAAGGGATCAACCTACTACACAACTCCTCAGCCTTAACCCGCTGAAAGAAGAAGAGAATGTCAACGAAAGCAGAAACGATAAATGATGGTCAGCATCACTACTTCAAGCACAGCCGATTCTCTGAAAGGGGGAACACCTTCGGGTTAAGCCGTCACCTACTGCGAAACGAAGGAGAGGAAAGCTCGGAAGCGATGGAAAGAACATCACATCGGTGCCCCGCAAATTGACTGGTGCCGATGAAGACCAGAAACCGGACGCGTCAAACAGTAAGAAAATGAAGAGTACTAAAGAGGACCCCCTCACTCACGGGTGAACATCTAACATCGCCATAAGAGAACGGACCAGCTACTAGCCCTGCCCTCCTCTCATATTGGTTATCACTTCATGGGAAAACTCAGCAGAGAGACCAACTGAAGAAAGAAGGAGGGGAGGGGGAAGGTAAATTCAGTAAGGGAAAAAAAAGGAGGGGAGGACTCAAAGCCAGTTCGAAAAAAGGCTACTTCATCAAGAAGACGAGAATCTTTCCCTCCCGGGGGCTAAAGTAGGAGAAGGGGAGAGGACTCACCAGAGAGGAAAGGAATCCGCTTTACTGGCCCGTCTTTATTCGCAAATTCCGAAAAACGGAAGGGCGGAAGCCAGCAAAGTCTCGCAAGCGGCTTGGAAAAAATAAGAACAAAAGGAAAGGACTAACACTCCTAGGGGAAGCCGGGGAAAAAGAACTCTCTTTTATCAAGGCCTAGACCGGATGAAAGGACGCGCCATGGCAATCGCATCATAGGAGGAATTCCTAAGGAAAAGGGAAGGGACCAAACCGAACTCGCCAAAACAAATTTCCGAAAGAAAAAGGAGCAATAGGAAAAACGCAAAACCAGGGGTTCGATAATCCATAAAGACCGGTTCCTGGAGAGAGGAGACCGGAAGAAACAAGGAAAACCGGGTGAAACGGAACCCAAACTCACCCACCCACTCGGACTCACTGTAAACAAAAACAACGCGGGCCAATCCCCCGTTCACGAACCAAATAAAAACTAAGGAAAGGAAGAAAAAAAGACCCTAAGTGTCTGGTGACAAGAGAGACGAACACACCAGGAGGGGGGAAAAGATCATAAGATTTGGTTTCAGCACTAAGACGAAGAGGGCGATCGAATGCGCGGATTATCAAGGAGAAAAGCAAAGAGGGGGAAGTGGAAGGGAACTGCAGAAGACTGGGAATCTCGTCAACGTGAAACGGTATTGAAGAGAGAAGAGACATTAAGAAGGTAGGATTTAGCGAACAAATTACCGGTTTGGGGGAGAAGGAGCGATGGCGACAAATGTCTGCAAATTTGCACCGAGGAAGGGTTGGGAAGGGGTGTGAGGACGGAATGGATTTCCTGGCGGAAAGGGGGGAGGATCGTTCTACTATGCTTAAAGGGGCCGATGGCGAAAAGCAAAAGGAGACGGCCATTGATAAAAGCCCTAGGATTGTGTAACAAATAGCGATGAGAAGAAGGAAGCGCGGTTCGAACGGAATTCCTCTTCGGGAGGGGGCGATTGTGAAAGCAGTTGCGAGCGTTCTGGGGGAGGCAGACGGAGGCGCGATTCTGCTGTCAGCAAAAGGGAAAGGGGATTCTGCGTAAAAACCAGGTAAAAAGGAAACGGGAAGATGTCCTGGCGGAAAACGCCGACGGCGTAGGGGACCGAGTCGAGGAGGGAGGGATGACGTATACTTTTACGACGGGGGCGTCGGGGGTGGACATAAAAGGGCATGGCAAGGCGAACGGGACCGAAACAACGAGGCAGCAGGGCTTTTACACGGGGGGTCTTAAAGGGGCAGGGAAGGTTTTTGAAAACGAGGGTGGGAACCAGGGGGGGAAATGGTTTTCCTTATGTCGAATGAGAGGAGTCGGTGGGAAAAAGGGGGCGGCTTGTCGATAGAACAGGGGAAAAAAAAAGGTAACATCGATTCTCCGCTGTCATGTTGTTCACAACAGGTTGGCCAGAAATCAGGGGTTCTTTTCTTAAATTCAGGAAAGAGGTAGGGTGCCGGTCTTAGCGGGTGAAATGGTCTAGGGTCCGATCTTGACTCCTACTCGAATCCCTTTGCAGAGGGAAAAGAAAAAAGATGTCGCGAAAGTGCAAGAGACTGGGAGTAAGGGGAAGATGCCTGAGCTACAAAGACGGGGGGGTGGGTTAAAGTCCGGGCATATTTCAGGAAGCCGAGAGAGGTAGTTGACCACAGGAGACAAGCCGGGAGTGGGGAAGGCGAAAAAAAAAAAAAAAAAAAAGAAAGATCGCAACTCACAATAAAATCTCTTCCGTGGCAAGGACGCCCCACAAATGGAGCGGTCAAAGTAACCGACAGCAGAGGGGAAAGGTCAGGAGGTGGGGGGAACGGGAGAAGAAGGCTTTCCATATTTCGAAATTGGTGGGGGACAAGGCGGGGTGAAGTTTGGATTTGGATGTGTGGGGTGGGGGGGAAGAGAGGGGGAAGCGAAAGAAAGGGAATGCCCTTAAGTCTGGAGACAACGTTGCGCGTTCGCTGCAACGACTCAGACAGCAGGGCATAGAATAGTTGGAGGAAAAAGAAACCAGAGGAGGGAAAGAAGCGAAGAGAAGTAAACCAGGAGGACGGCTTCCTTCAGGCCAGTAGAGAGACCGAGGGAGGGGGGGGGAAAAAAAACAAGTGGAAAACTGCGAAGGGGAAGAGCGCTTTCTTCGAACGGAGGGAATCTTGCAAGAAAACGGAGACGAAGGGGGGAACAAGACCAAACTATAATTGGTCACTTCGAATGAGGTCAAGGGACCAAATTGGCATTACGTTTGGCCGTCGGGGTGGGGGAGGACAAAAGGGAGGGACGGAGAAGACCAAACCAGCACCAACAAAGTAAAAATCGTCTTTTTGTTTGGACATAATGGGGGGGGGGGGAAGGGGCTCGTAAGAGACCAGTCAAAGAGGCGGCTGTAAAAGGGGACCAAGAAGGAACTAAATTAGAAAGGGGGAACTTTACGGGCGAAAGTCCTGAGGTCAAAAAAAGGGGGATAGACAGATTAGAACCTTTCCAAACCCGAGGAAAGAAAGAAAGAAGGAGGCTGAAAAGACGTAGCTCTCAACAATAAAAAAGAGTGGATGAAGTTGCCGTCCAGGAGGATTACACGACCCCGAAAAATGGAAGTAGAAGGAAAAAAACACACCGACTGGAGGAAGTCGCGTTTCATCACCCCTCTATAAGACAAGGGACACCGGGAGGAAGGGAAAGTCTACTCGGGGCAGGTCGATTCTACTTGTCTCAGACGCACAAAAAACAAGGGAGGGGAACAGCGCTATCCTCCCTTAGGACTCTCAGTCGGGGAGTCAAACTCGGGGAAGGAAGAGTGTCCAATGTGGCCTAATCTCTGGGGGTGAGGAAAAAAGCGATTGAGAAAGTCGGGTGGCCGGGACCCTTCGTAATGCCAAACTGTCAGCGGTTCGTGTAAAAACCCGTACGGCAAATAGACAAGAAGCGGGGGAGGGGTGTTAGCGGGAAGGAATTGCTTTACCAATTCACGGACTGGTAACGCTACAAAAGGGGGTTGGGAATCGTGTTTGGAACTTTTACGAAGAACAGGAGAGAAAATTTTGAAAAGGTAAAAGTTTGCCGCGCGCCCAGTTCTGAAAGGAAAATGGGGAGCCGCGCAGGAGGAAAATACAAAGAATCTTTGATGGCTTCTACGGCGGACAAACAAAAAGAAGAGGTTAAACAAAAAAGGGAAGAAGAAAATGCGGGGGGGGGGCTGGGGATACTGTGGAGAAGGGGATAAACTGAACCTGATCACCCTCCCCCACCGACGACAACATTCCTAAAGGGGGAGGGAAACCCTGAATGAGGAAGGAGGAACAGCAAAGGGCAGGAGGAAAGAAAAATGCCACTCTTCGGCCGCTCTCGTTGTCAGGAACGGCAACCAGGGAAGCCTTCGAAGAAGTCGCTTCAAGCCGCAGGAGGAGGCAGGACGGGAAATCACGAGAAAGACACCTACAAGGGAATCGAATAAAACGGAGAGATGAGAGATAGACAGGGGGAAGGAGTAAAAATCCGAAAAGAAAAGAGGCACGAAACTCGTCATCTGAACTTCGAATTCAGGAGGGGGGAAGAGAACAGCGCAAAAAGTTCTCACTATAAAAAAGGTGAAGAAGGCAAAACTCTGAAACCACAGGCTTCTACTACGGGGAACCACAAAAAAAAAAATCCAATTTCACCGCGTCGAACACCCACAAGGAGAAAAGAAGAAAAACACTTCAGGCGTATACAAGGGGGGAGAAGCCCGATTTCCGCTGACGGCAGCGTTTACTGGGGGGGGACAGCTTCACATGTGGGCGCGGCACCGGCATCATAGGGAGAGCTCAGGGGGGGAGCAAATTGGTAGCCCTCACTGTTACGAAAAGGGAAAGGCCAATCAGAAAGGAACGGTGAAACGGCTACGCATCCACAGTTGGGGGGGGAGAGAAGAGAGAAAAGCAAGGAGAGATCCTTGAGAAGAAAAACTTGGCGTTTCAGCAGCACAGGGCAGGCGAATTTCGGCGGAAAAAAATCGGGGCAGAGAAGAGTTCACAGCAGAAAGAACACGAACTGGCCTGGAAAACGACGACCAACCCAAAGACGCGCAAAGTGTTCCCGACCACAGAAAGAAAGTCCTAAAGCTGTGCAAAACGCGTCAAACCGGATGGAACCAGAGAGGGGGAAGCGCCATCAAGAAATACGGAAGCGAAAAGAGAAAGCCAGCCTGAAGAAAGGGGGGAACCCTAGGCAGGGGGGGAAAAAAAAAAGAAAGAAAAGAAAGAGTAAAAAGCGTCTGTCAGGAGAAGGAAGAGGATTTAAAGGGGGGAAGACAAAAAAAGCTTCGACTAAAGAGGCCGTCCTAAAAAAGTCTACTTAGAAAAAAAGGGGGGGAAAAAGAGGGAGAGAAGGAGATCAAAACCCCCTATGCATTTGGCAACAAGTAGGCAAGCCCCGCTCGGGGAAAAAAGAACGCGGGGGAAGGGGGGGGAAAAACTATTTGAGAATTAAAACCGTCCAAACATCCCGCCACTCGTCGAAGCGGCGCAAAACAATAGCCGAACGAAAAAAAGGAAAGGGAAAGGAGAAAACAGCCGAATCATCGAAGGAACATCCCGGCTGGGAAACAAAGTCCGCGAAACGGGGGGGGGACCGAGCGCAATAAAAGAAGAAGAAAATAGGACGAAAAGACTCAGCAAAAAAACGACGGAAGTCCGCCAACCGCCGGCAGCAAAAAGGATGGGGGAAAGAAACTTGGCCATAGGGGAACCTCACTAAAAAACCTCCCGTGGTTCTATAAAGTCCAAAGAACGAAATCATGAGCCTGCTATTCCGTTCCTAAAAAGAGAGAGGGCCAGCCCCAAACACACCTTCTACCGGGGGGGGAACGGGGCCCGTGCAAAACAGAAGGGAACCGCATTCTGGAAAAATGAAGTCCTCTAATGCAAACAAGGGAGAACCGTCAGTCCCCCGTCTTGCTAGAAAGCTCAGAAAAAAAAGATGAGAAAAGGAAAAGAGGTGGTCAGAAAGACTGGGACTCTGGGACTGGCGCTAGAAAGGACGAGAAGATAGAAAGTGGATGTCCTCTCGTGTGACGGTTTGCAAAAACAAGCAGCGACGGTGTTGGGGGCGACGGAAAAGTTGTTGCGTGGAGTACCGAATAAGACAGGAGAAAGGAAGGAGGGGTGATTTCGCGACCACTGCAGTGTTCGGAGAAAGGGATAAAGGGGAAAAAAGAAATTTCTCGGGGAGGATGCGAAGTTGGTGGCTGAGGTCATTTCCGTTCTGCGAAGGGAAGAAAATATGCTGAATGAAAGGGGATACGCTTGTCCCAATTGAGGTCCGCGGCCGTGTACCAGCCGAGGATTTTTCCATCTTCTATTAGAGCTGCGGTGAAAGGAAGAAGGGTAATCGGTTCGGCTATTTTAAGCAATCATTGCGAGACGTGGGAGGATGCGACTTAGGCGCTGAATTCTTCGGGAAGCCCCAGAGAGGATTTAAATAAAAGAAGGGGCTTTCTAGAACCTGGGCCAGATTTAAGGTAGGCGGCAGACGGCGAGCCAGAGGAGAAAGGAGAGTTATGAAGTAGACTTTGTCGAACTTCGGGAGTAGAGGAAAGGGGTAAGGGGGAGAGAAGGGAAAAGTCTACTCAAAGCGATTCAAAACAACGGCTGTTAAGGGTGGTCTTCAGACTGCGGAGTGGGGTGGGACAACGTACCGAGGTAACTCTTCTAGGGGGGGTAAGCAGGGGGGGGGGGAAGGGGGAGGGAGGATCGTATGGGCTCTTGAGAGCTGGGGACAGACGGGGGAAAGAGGGAACCGGTGAGACGCTGCATGTTGTGAGGGGAAAAAAATTTGCAGGAGAGGGGTCATAAAAGAAGAAAAACTCCCTGTCTGGGGCAAGGACGGGGGAGGACAAAGGAAAGAAAAACGTAGGCCGAGCTTGAATCAGAAAGAGAAAAGCCGGAGGAGGAAAAACAAGGGGAGAGGGACTAAAAATCGAGATCGGTCTGTAGGCAAGGGTAGGAGGGAGAAAATCACTGGGTATCCGTCGCCGACTGGGGAAAAGGGACGGGGGGAAGGGATGAACGGGATTGATTATCAGGCCGGGGCTGGGGGGGGCGAAAAACAATGAAAAGAGAGAACAAAGGGCAGGCAAGTGAAGTGACGTTGCGGGGCGAAAAACCAAGCTGGCACAATTCACCTATTGCCTGAAAAGCGGGACGAAGCGCGGGTTGGGAAAAAAAAGGGTAGACGAAGAAGTGCTGGCAAGAGGGGAGAAGGTTTACCGAAGTCAGTGGAGTTTGATGTTGTTGGGGTCGCGTCGGAAGTCCGCGGAGGGAAGCAGGGGGGAATGCCTGTATTGGGTAAATTCGCGGCGTGGCAAACGGATCCTTCTCCTTTCTTAACGGGTAGGGCAAGGCTATCCGGGAAAAGGCCCCGTCACTTTATCTCTAAGAAAAGTGATGCCAATTCACTGTAAGGACGATCGCGCGGTAAAGGACCGTGCTCAGTTGTACCGTTGAGCGGTGTGGCGGAGACGGCGCAACCAGCTGGACGTCGCAAACGAGAAGGGAAGGGCCAGGAATTGAGAAAGGAGGTTGAAGAGTCAAATCATTCGGGGAACCAGGAGGCATTACGTGTTGTGCGTCGGGGTTTTGGAGGGGAATAAAATAAAAGTGTTATCCGATGACAGACGAAAAAAAAAGGGGGAGGGAGAGGCAAGAGGTTTGGTGTTAACATATCTTTTTGGGGGTCGCAGCTCGTAGGAGCGCCATCAAAGATGGGGAGGCTGTAGTCCGTCTGGCGCGGCTCCCATGTTCTGAGAAAGGGGAAAAAGGGCGAAATGGGGGAAAAATGAGAATCAAAAAGATTATAAACCTTTCCAACACAGGGTCCAACTCTCTACCCTAGAAAACAAAAGGGGAGAAAAAAGCTGAAAAAAAGGGGGGCGGCATCTTTTTGCCGTAAGGGAGATACACAACAAGAAAAAAATGGACAGTAGGGCATTAAAAGGTCCGAAAAAAAAGAGGGGAAGAGAAGGGGTCAAAATCAGGATAAGGGACACAGGGGGAACATGGTCTAAGGCCAGGCAAAGAACGCCGTCGAGGGCTACTTGATCGCTCTCAACAAAAAACAAAAGAAGGAGAGAGAGAAAGGTCCAAAAGGAGGGGGCGCTCGTTGACGTATCTGGGGTCAAAAATTTGGGGGGGGGAAACAGACGATGGGAGAAAAAAAGGAATACAGCCGGCTGGGGGGGGGAGGAAAAAAGACCTTCTTACTGCAAAGGGCAGGGGGGGTTCTGGAATCACAGTACTCAAATAGACAGTCACGAAGAGCGTGGGGGTGTAGCGGGGAAAAGATGGGATTTCATGCCGTGAGGAAAATATGGGGGAGGGTGGGACGGGAAGAGGTTATACGCTCTCACTCGGTTTCAAGAAGGAATTTTAAAAGTTAAAAACAAGGATGAAGAAATGGGAGCCGCGCAAAGGGACGGAAAGAAAAACAGCGGGGAAGGGGGAGATAAGATCGCGAAGAAAACATATATTTAGAAAACCTAGTTGGGGAACACGAGGACCTACGCGTGGGTCTTCTCCTTTTAATCGTATCACCGGAAAAAAAAAAAACAAAACAAGAAGGGAAGCCCGTAGAAAGAGTTTGGGGGGAACTAAGTCGAAGAATGAACATGCAGAGGGTCAAGGCGGACCACGGCAGAAAGGTTCCTCTCTCGTTTGCTACGGCAAGCTGGTTGCAAAGTCAGGCGGAAGAAAGGGAGAAAAGAAAGCGGGCTGTGTAAAATAGGGAGAGTCATGAAAAAGAAACTGGAAGCAGGCATCACCCTGGCAGGAACGATGAAAGTCGAACCGTGAACGGAAACGGATGCGAGAAGAGAAGAAATCATCTTAGGCCCTGAGAATCAAGTCTTGGCACGCGAACGCTAAAAGGGCTCACGAATTTACAAATTCAGGAAGAGATCCGAAGACCGACCCCAAAAACATAAAAGAGTCAAAAATGTCAACGCGTCGAACCCAGCCACAGAAGAAGGGGGGAAAAAAAGGAAAAGACGTACGTAAAAAGGGAAAAAAGCCGCCTTCTTGTCCTGCTTAACGGACTGAAGGTGACTGGGGGGAAAAAAAGAGAATGTGGGGCGCGTGCACCGCAATCGAAGGAACATGGAGAGAGGAGAATCCCCCAAAATCGAAAGGACCTAGCTTGTCCAACATATCATCGATTCCACCTGAGAGGCGACTAAATACCAAGGGAATGGGGACGAACAGCCTAGAAACACGCCTATAGCGAGCAAATGGCGCTACCAATCACTGTCTTTACAAGAGAAAAGGGAGAGGGAGGGGGGGGGCTGAAGGATCGCCGTACTATTGGAAAGCATCACACAGGCCACGAAATGTAACTGGGAAGAAAAAAGAAAAAGCTAGATGGCAAATTTGTCCTCAAATAGAGTCTAATCGTGCAAAACCGCTCTTCAACCTGGAAAAAAAAGAGGAAAGAGCAAAAGAAATAATAGCCTCTACTCTCACAGGCCGCAATCAGAGGTGAACACCGAGGAGGGGCAAAAAAGGAAGAAATAAAGACTGAAAATCCTTCATGCCGAAGGGCGGAGTCGCCTGAATGTCGTCTCCAATGAAAAATCTTCGGGTAAAGAACCACAAGGGGTGGAAAAGGGAAAAAAGTAGATTCATAAGAATGCCGCGAAATAGGCGGGCACACTCCTTCTTCCTACAGCTAGGAAGCTGGAACCCAGGGAAATCAAAGTCCATCCCCGCTAGTTGGAGAGGTAAAAAATCACTCATGACTGTCCCCGGAGGCGTTTCTCCTAGATTCCGCGGAAGGGGGAAAACGAGAGAAAAAGAAGTAAATCAGACAGCGCTACAACCAGAGACTGAATCCACTAAGGAGGAACGGAGAAAAACAGGAGAACCGCTCGAGTCATCTCAAAGGGAAAACAAGAGGGGGGTAGCGGCCCGAAGGGGATCTGACCTAAAAAAGAAAACTGAAAGCAAATAGGTCGAGAAAATATCCCCGCAAGGGATGAGAAGTCAACCGCCAGAGCAGCACACGAAATTTTTAAGCCCATTTTTCCAAATCTGAGAACAGCCGAAACCGAAAAGGGTTCAGAATACCATACTCCACTTCATGAACCTGAGGAGTACCGAAAAAAAGAAAAAAAACGTCAAAAAATTTCAAGACCCCACCCAATTATGAAGGTCACGAAAAAGGGGAAAAAAAACACGCGAGGAATCAACCGAGCGGGAGAAAGCCTCGAATGCCGAGAGTCAATACCTCCTTCCCGGCTGGATGAAACATGAA
>Ga0179593_1576565_pt1 | contig 22022 bp, 25 predicted proteins | sample CZODoug2_1_08_16_FD_185931 | JGI IMG/M metagenome (GOLD analysis project Ga0179593, IMG submission 185931) | Vadose zone soil fungal communities from Angelo Coast Range Reserve, California, USA - CZODoug2_1_08_16fungal (PacBio error correction) | ecosystem: Environmental > Terrestrial > Soil >...
ATCGTCGAACATCGGAAAAAAAATAAAAGTAAAGCAATGAAAAAAAACTCTAGGGAAAACGGTTTCTCCGCTGAGTAAGAACCACATGTCTTAGTGGGAAAACGATTTGGCCAGATTTTACATTGCGGGGGAAAGAACCGGGAAAACTCAAAAAGAGTCCTTCGTCGTCGACAGAACAAATGGGAAGCCTCTCAATAGCGGAAAAGTTGGAGGGCTGGTTTTCCTCGTATCTGACTGCCCTTTAAGGGGGAAAACATCTCCATCCTTAAAACTTCGCGAAAAATGCTCCTCGCTACCAGGCACGGTCTGGGTGTCGATCGGAGTGCCGGGACGGGACAACAGAAGTGTTAGAAAAACGATGATCTGCTCGCCAGAGGAGTTCAAAAAGTCGAGGAGGTTGTGTCGGGGACAGGGGGAGAGACCTACCTCAGAAAGCTCGAACTCAGTTAAGAAGTGTGGCGATCTTGTATCGGGGGGGGGCTTTTGAACTAGAAAGAGAGGGCCCTTCTTCAAGGGTGGGAAAGAAATACCACGCGCATGCGCCCTCAGGGTTATCGCCTCGAAAAGCGTGCGTAGTCCGGGAACAAAAGCCTACAATGATGAAATGGCCACGCCTCTGATCGGAAGCCGCGCTCCCGTGATGGGAGCCGGAGGTGTCACGATCGGTCCTCGAAACACACAACAAGGTCGGACCAAAATGATGCCGCGGGGGGGGACGGGGGGGGGCTTTCAGAAAGGAAATCGAAAAAGCACATCGCCGCCAGCTCGGAGAAGGGCAATTGGGTGAGTACGGGAGCGCCCTGGCCACAAAGATTCAAATTCGTCCGGGCGGGGGAACTCGCGTGCCAGATGGCGCTCGTCGCGGCCACCGCATGACGAAGGACGAGGAAGAGAAAGGTTAAGCGTGGGGTCGGAAAGGCGTATCATAGAGAACAGCAAGTCACCTACCAACGCTGAGATCGGAGTCAGAAGATAGAGAGAGAAGGAGAGCGGGTTCCTCTGCCTTCCAAGGCGATGTGCCCCACCAGGGGGCAATAAAACCGATTTCCGTGATATTAGGTAGTCCAAAAAAAACAGGAGGCCAACCCCTCTCAAATGCCGGAACAACACCTGGCTCTTTCAAGCGGGGAGTGACCCAAAAACATATAGGACCTGGGGTCATCCCGGGGAGCCCACGCAGCAAACCGTGTTCCAAGACACGCAAGAGAAGATCCTCTGGAAGTGGGGGGGGGAGTGGTATAAATTTTGGATGGGAGGTCCCGGTTAGATTGCGAAGACCCTATCCTCGATCAAGGGGCATGAGGCATCCTTCGACACATGCTCTCCACTATGAAAGTCTAGGGAAATTAACGGAGTACCTTCCTGTCTAGGCCGTGGTTGGGGAGAGGCTCCTACTTGAGAAAGGGATCTGATTCCTCTCAAAACTCGGGGCTATTTCAAGTGCTGCTTCTAGTTCCTGGCTCGAGCAAAAAAGAGGATGTTCGGGTATTCGGAGTTCGAAGGGGGGAACAGAATACAATAAACACGGGGCCGAGCGAAAAGAGTTGATCGCAGGAAGACCTATAAGGGATGATCAGAATTCTCCTTCTCGAAGAGGTCGTGCAATGGCCACCCGAAGCCGCTTTTTGAAGAAGTGTCCAGTGCTCGCCGCAAAAAGGGCAGTTCACCACGAAAGACTTTGCACATGAGAGGAACCTCTGCAGAGAACCGCGAATGGAAGGTCACCCACCTATATGGTGAGGCCCGGGGAAAATGGGGGGGCGGCGGCGGGGAGTGCTTGGCCGAAGTGGACCGTGGGCATGATATTTCGCCTTAAATGTACTGCGATGAGGAAAAGGGCTGCTCCTTGAAGGAAAGAACCGCAGTACCAGGTGTCGCCGCCGAAAAGTCGTTAAGTCATCGCCAGAAGGGGTAATACCAATGCAGGTCAGCGGATGAACAAGTTAGGCGAACCGCGACGCCGTGGTCGCTCGGGGAGATGCGTAGTCGACAGTTTGCCTGGTTCTACGATGTTAAATAAGCGTCTAAATGCCCGCGCGTCTCGCGGATCCGTTATCTTCGTGGGGGAAGGGCACTATACCGATTCCTAAATGCTCGAGACCATACATAAAGAGAATAGCACTACTCAGCCGTTCTGGATCTTGACCCTCAACCAAAAAGGAAGGTTCGAGGGCGGCGTGAAGTATGAGACAGATGCAGGGGGATTCCCGCCGACTTTGGAAAAAAAATAGTACTTTCCCTTAACTTCAAGGGGGGGAGTCTGCAGTCATAAAGGGGGCCCGTGTCATACGGGGGCCCTTTGGGGGGGTGGCTGGGGGCATTGTCTATGTCCTCCCGAAAGATGCGGAGGAAGTATTGTAATGCTGAAGCTCGCAGGGTATACGGAAATAATCTGTCGAGCCCTACCGATGTCCTAAAGGTGACAGTGAATTTTAGGCGGCTGGAGCTACTCGAAGGCCCTCGAAAGCATCGGGGGAGCGGGTTGGCCAAGGAAATACCTTGGCCTGCAGCAAAAAAATGAATGCCGAGTAGAGGGTCCACTGGAGGGAGCTCGCTACCAAAGTTGGGGTGGGTAAAAATCGGGTGGCATCCCACTTCGCGTCCGGACGGCAGCGCGGGGGTGAATGTTGGTGGCGCATAGTGTGGGGCCAAACGGGAAGAACCTTAAGAGTCCGAGCCACCTGAGACGGGGGGAAAATCCTAGTGGGCGAAAAGATCTCCTCGACCGCGGGGAACGGGCCTGCTCCGGGTAGCGGGGACACATCGGTACCGAGAGGGGCGGAGGCAGCCGCGACAGGAGGAAGCGCTGATGGGGGGGGGGGCACCTTTCTGGAAAGAAGAACACAGAAAAGCCGCAACAAAAACGAAAACCTGCCAAGACATGCCTTAGAAAGTGGCAAAACTAAAATGATCTCCATCGGCGCCGTAACGTATAAAAATGTACCCGCTCCGCGCCAACCATTATTAAGAGAAGGTGTGTTCCAGAAGGGAGACTTGGTCCTTCAAAGACCGAGGCAATGCAGCACCAATATCAGCCAGTAGGGGGTTACCCACCGACAGGACCTCATGTTAAATCGGGGAAGTGTGGTTAATTGATGCATACCAGAACCCAATTGTTGCAGGTTCAAATGGGGCCTATCACTTGGAAATGCCGCGATGTAGAAAAAAGGTCCGAGCACGGTGGGGTCCTGCGCCGGGGTCCAAAAGGATTATAAGGGGAATAAGTACAAAAGGAGGCGCGAAACCGAAGCGATCCCCGCAAATGAGAGGGGCTTCAACCTATTGGCGCTATGGGGGGAAAAAATGCAGATTAAGGAAAGAAAGGTCCTCAACATGGCAGGGAAAAGGGAATCGCGAATGTAATCAGGGAAGGGAAACGATATCAGATCAGGGGGTTCTCGCAAAAAAAAAAAAAACGGAATGATGAGGAAAAGAAAGACTGCGACAGACCGAAAAATCCTTTCAACCCGGGGTCCTTGAGGGTCGCCCCTTACGCATGTGAAACGGAATGCAGCAAAACGGAAATTCAGAAAAAAAAGGATCCAATGTGGACCCGGCCTTACCGGGGGCGACGATTCGGGGGGCGAGCTCATTACTCGGATGACTTCCTTCCCAACCGGGATAAGAGTGTCGAAGAAAAGACGCGGTGCTGCGGGACAAACGGATCCACGGGAACTTCCATTGAGAAAACCCGATGTCACTAGAGTGTAGGAGGGGGGGGACCTCCATTAAACCATTATTGCGAGGATTGCATGAAAGGGGAGCCATGGTGGGGTCACAAGCTGACGAGTTAAGGGGAGGAGGCTATTGGTGCGTGGGGAGGCTCGTGCGAAAAGGGGAAGGGACTCCAAATCGAATCCGAAAGAGATGACTAAGGGGAGTTGGGAGCGAAATGGTTGAGAGCGGGAATAAAAGCGAGGGGAGCTGCAAGGAGGTGCCCCTTTCCATGGCCCCCAGGAGAAGGACTGTTTTCACGCCTTTGGGGGTGCGGCGTCCTGAAAACAGCAGGGGGCACCAACCATCAGCGCGAAAGAAGGCTCTGTCCGCGAGCGGAATCCTCGTGCAAGTGCCGCCAGCGCAATAAAAGCCGCCCAAACGCCTCGCGGGGAACGAGCGCGTATCCCAATAAAACCAGCCCAGTAGCTAAAAGAAAAGGGCAATCGGGGAAACCGCTTGGACGTCTGGGGGGGGAATATAAAAGCAACCAAAAAAAAGGTACCCGGAAGGGCCGTATCCCCTGGGTGCACAGAAAAAGTGTTATCAGAAAAAAGATGTGGTACCCCCTTGGCGTAGCCGAGAGCCCGCCTCCTAACGACGTACTAGGCCCCGGGCTAGGCAATCATAAAAAGGAGGCCGGCCGTCAAAGGACCGTGGGACGATGAGGGGAGAAATTTAATGTGGGGGGGGGGGCCATCCCGATCGGGGGACAACACTTCAAAGGAGTCAAGGAAGCCGGCTTTTCGAACATATTAGCCGATCATAACTGCGAGATCCGCAGGTAAAAAAAAGGACTCGGACCAAGGGTCTTCCTCCAATCACAAGGGGATCAGGTCCAAAGCGACAAGGGGCAATTTATGGAAAAAGATCTTCGGGGGGAGGTGGCCGTGAAGGGGGTCCCTTCACGAGGTGCCGTGGGGAGATGGAGGGGAAAAGGAAAGACTCGTGCGTCCTATGTCAGGGCGAAGGCTCTGCTCAGATTCCTCTGGGGGCGGGCCGGGAGGACTTTCGCGAGAAGGGGAGGCCGTTTGAAGGGGGAATCGCATGTGTCTGCTCCCCGTCGAAAAAGTGCCGGAAACTGAAGAATCCGCGAACCAGAATGCGTCATTTCTCCTGAAGGAAGGTTCGTAGGGGGACAGGTCCAACTTCTTCTCAGACATCTCAAAGGAACGCGAAGTGCCAGGAGATTCCATTGCTAGTGGAAAAATGAAGTGTTCAAAATGGCGAAAAGAGGTATTACATCGGAGTGCGAGTACTGGCCTTCAGACTGGAGGGTGCGCCAAAAAAGGACTACTCCTGTTCTTGGTTCCTTCTCCTCCCGGAAAAAGCCTCCAAAAAAACCTTCTAGCGGGTCTCTAAATATTCACAATGCCAAAGGAAAAGGCGGGCCAAGGGACGCCGCGGGCCTCCTCCAAAAAAGCCTCATGAAACCGGGCCCGCAATAGTGGGTTAAATGCGCTGTCGCGGCGAGGGGGACTTTGCCCGGAGCACACCTCCCGTTGGGAACGGGGACAATTTCCGTGCGTCAGAGAGCGTTCAAAACTCGGTATCCTCTTTCTAGCGAATAAATGCATCCTAAACAAGAAAAAGGAAAGAACAATGGCCTAGCAAAAACCATGATCTTCGTGAGGGAGGAGCAGGCGTCAATATTAGGGATAGCCTCCAGGATTGACTAGGCAGAGGAACCTTCGACTAGGTCCGCCGAACTCCAAGTTCGCTAGCAGAGGAAGGGGGGCCATCTCTCCACACGGAGAAATACTTCAACGTTCGCCGGGGGGAACATAGGGAGAAATCGAGAGAAGCCCTTTCGGCCGACATGGGGCACCTTCCTCGGGGGCGCAGGTCCTGAAAAAAAGGGGGAGCAGATCAGAGAAGTTTATCTCAGTGTCGAGGATAGAGAGGATGGAAAGGATCTTGCTAGAGTCGCATCTCAGAAATACAAGCAAGCTCTCCTCCCGTCACGCTGCGAGGGAGATCTTGTAAACCTGGGGTCTCTGCTATGATGACATAGATAGAGGTAGGAGGAGAGGCACCTCGTAGCAGAGGGGAAGGGGGAAATTCCAATGCAGGGTGACCTTTCTCCGGAAAAAGGCCGTTTTCTAGAACTGAAACTCCCGGAAATATCGGGGGGGGGAAACTTTCTTTGGGGAAAAAAGAGGGAATCTACTTCATCTTCACAAGATATAGCATATCTCTAGAGGATCGAAGAAAGCTGTTTCTCTAGAATGAGGGGGGTCGGTTCCTCAGGGGTGTCTGTCGGATCTGATGAAGAACTTCTACCTGCACCGCTTCAACGCAAGAAAAAAGGAAACCAATCGAGGGGAAAGTTCTTTTTCCGCGAGACATAAGGGGAAAGGGGCACGAAGACGCCGCCTAGGTATATTTTCCGGGGGAAGATCCTTCCATTTCTAGAGGACTTCAACCAAATGGAAGCGGAAAGGAGAGAGTTGCTCTTCCTCTATGAGGAAGACTCAACGGGTAGAAAAAGCACATAGGAACCCAGGGAGAAGCTTCTCTGGCTTCCAGGAAACCGACGAACCGGGGGGAGCTATGAACCTCATCGTGAAATCCTACTTCTATTTCAGGGCAACATCCCGGGGAGAATGGAACTGATCATTCGGGGCCATTCCTCCCGAAGAGAGTTTTCTACGGGGGCTCGCCGCCGGGGGGGGGACCTCTAAGAGGAGCCATGCGCGTCGTGTTTTTCATTGCTACCCTTGAGAAGGGTAAAGCGGACGGTCGGAAGGGAAAATATCAATTACGAGAAATCGAAAGGACGCTATCAGAGGTCGGACGGGGTCGAAAGACCGTCTCTACATCATGAAGCACCACTCACTTGAAGCCCTTTCGGAAGGGGGGAGTTAGCACTCGAAAAAAACAAAACTCGCGGCTGTTGTAGAGCAGAAAATTCGCCCCACCGGACAGTGCGGTAGATGGCGTGGCTCAAGTGCCGGGCGGGAAAGGGAATGGAGATTGGCCTCGTGAGGGGCCCCCAGAATAGAGAACGGACAGTTCAACCCCGGCCAAGACTTATGGGAAGCCAATTTGAGGTGGGCGAGCAGTGACAGGGGGAAAGTTCATTTGGGAGGGGCGAGTGTCTGACTAACCCAAAAAATGTCCACTCTTAAGACGGAGGCAGCCGTCCAACAAATGAAGCGGGACTCAGCGTCGACAACGGGGAAAGGGATCTTGGCAAGTAGGCAACCTGGCGGTTCCATCCTTGTCTTCGGCTTGGGAGGAAAGATGCTCTCCCAAAAAGGATTCTTGAATAGAGAGGGGCATCTTCCCAGAACAAGGAAGCCCATGTGCAGAGACCCGTCGGACCGCCCATTCTAAAAAAGGGGTTCGACGCTTGAAAAAGGATTGGGCTCTTGCAGCGGGCGGGGCCATATTTTGACCGGGGTGGAAGAAATCGCCCCAAAAAGGGGAAGTCTGGTCGTCGACATAGGCAAAGGAAACTCCATTCGGAAGCATTAAAAAGGGGGGGAAGGGTTTTCTTGGGGGAAGGCGCGATCTCGTAGATGACAGAGGCCCATCTCAGTGGGCTCCATAAGCTTGCCTCCCTCGCAAAACGTCTAGCAAACGCATCTCGCGGCCGCAACGCACCGGTTCGGAAAGGGGCGATCGCGTTCCAGAGAGAAACGTGGACTCGGGCGATTATTCGCTAAAACGGCCACCCGAAATGGGGGAGCACGGCGAGGCTGTTGTGCTCTTGAAAGGAGGTCGAAAGAAAATTAGGGGGAAAATCGCTAACTTCGTGAGGGACAGACAATTGGTGGCGCAGAAAGTAACATGCTGGGCAATAAAAGAAAAGCGACGCGAGGGAAAGAGGGGAAGGAAAATGGGGGGGAGTTCATTTCTTAGAAAAGAAAGCCTGGGCGCCCTCAGCGGTTGCAAGACCGCTGCGAGCCGAGGAAGAGCCTCCCCAGAGGGGAAAATGGTCCGGAGAACTTATCTTGAAAAAAAACACGATCCAGGGGGTGAAGGCCCATCCCTCCGCGAGGGGGGGTCACTATGAGGAAGAATACTCCCCACATCAACAGGGAAGGGAAAGTTGTCGTCATCAAAGAAGAGGCCGCGGTTTTTTTCATGTGAGCTTCCAGCCTTATAAAAGCGGGGGAGGGGCCTCTCACTATCGCAAAAATCTGTTTAAGGGGTAATCGAGAGAGAAAAGGAAGGGATCTTCCCATTCCATCTGAAATCAGGAGCGACATCGTCGTGGCAGGGGGAGGGGCTATTTTTTCTCTCGGGGAAACAGGAAAACTTACAGAAAAGGATAGGAGGAAGTGAAGCTGTTATGTAGACTTACCGACGCCACAGAGACCTACGCACGCTGCATTGACGGGACGCGATGCGAGGAGGAAAGGAGATAGGCGATGATCTTCGAAAGGATGAAGGAGATCACCCAGCCAGGGTGGGCCGTGTCTAATAAGGGGACGTTAGGACATCGATAAGAGCCAGCCCCTCGCACAAAAGGAACAAAAGGAAAATCGTTCAAGGAGAGAAATGGGACGAGAAAACCGATAGAGCTGGGGCATAGAAACCTCCCAGGTTTTACAGGGGATCCTCTCATGGAGGGAGGGAAGGAAGGTCTTAGGAGAAGATGTCGACGTACAAAGACCCTCGTATCAGCTGCTCAAGAAGCAGGAACCTATGAACAAGAGAAAAAGATGAGCTCCTCGATCAGGGGCAAAAGGGACCGAAGTCGAGGCAGGCACACATTTTCGGGGATCTCCGAAGGGGGAAGCGCGATGAGACAGAGGGAAGCCGAACCGTTCGATTTCATCAGGTCGGCTCTAGTCCCGGGAAAAAAGGATCTGGAGCTGAAACGATTATTTTCGAGCAACCGGAGGGGGGTAGATGAATCGAAACTTCCCCCGACACCTTCGCCATCGAGAGGAGAGCCTCTGCATCGGAAAAGAATCATGGAGGAGCCTCAGAATTGGGGAGAAGCGCGGGCCGATTTGAAATGCAGGAGTGCCCCCGACCCTCTTCTGGTACCCGCGTTTTTTTTTGTGAAAGCTGGAGTGGACGCCAGAAAAAGGTGCAGTGCCCACACACACGTCCGACGGGAAAAAAGACGGGAAATCCTTGCGTTCTAGCCTGCCACCACCGTAAGATTCTTCTTCCGTCAGGCCTGGATGGCTTCTGGCTCTAGGGCCAGCCCTGGCTCCTTGGACATTGGGGGGAGTTGGGTTCTCCTTCCCCCTTCACAGGAGATATCTCTTATTGCGGAGACGGACTTCCTAAAAAAGTAACATCTGCGGGGGGAGCCTCCAGCTCTCTTAAGTTATGAAAAAAGCAATGAAAGATAGGGAGGGGCGTTAACCAGTAACGAACCGGAGAGAAAATTGTCACTCGGAGATGCGAGTCCTAAAAAAAAAGCCAGTTGCCGGTTAGAGAAGAGCTCGGGCGAAAATGCCGGCGCGAGTGGTTCTAGGTCGAGGAAAAAGCGGTTGAAGGCACGCCGAAAAACCGGGAGAATCCAGAAGGAAAAGACGGCAAGCGAACATACGCCGAAAAAAAGAAATCTCGTTAAAAAAGAACCAACTACCTTAAGGACATAGTCGCCGAGAGAGGGGGAGACCGGTCTGTGTAGTAAACATGAACGGCCCTGCAAAGTCTGAGGGAACAGACGGGGATAAATTGCCAACGGGAGAGGGGTGTCCCTGATCCGGGGGGTGATTTGAATTCCGGAGAAGGAGTCCAATTCTTCATCCGGTCCTCGGAAGGAGAGAAGTTATAAAAATGTATAAATAGAAGAAGGCAGGATATTTCCGGAGGAGGGGAAAGTGAAGGGAGTAGGGCCGCTACCCTCGAACCTTCGACAAAGAAAGCGATCCAAAAACCCCCGCGTGGGTTGCGAGTTGGGAAAGGCATCCTTTATCGGAAAAGCAGAGGGAAAATGATGTCCTCGTACCGGTCAAAAGATAGGATGAGGGAAAAAACCCGTGGGGGGGGTACCAAAACAGGGGGTCAGGAACTTCCAAAAAAAAGAGTACGTGAAAGGGAGACCCCTCGGGGGGGGGGAAACTGCCATTTCGCGCATATTTAGGAGGTTCCCCGGGGGGGGGGGAACTTTCGCGACAAGAATTACGAAAGAAGGGTGAGAAATGGCGTTCATTGGGACAGCGAGCGCTCTAAAGGAAAATTCTTAGGGCGGGAGAACGGGGTTCGCTTCTTGCATCGGGGTGTCCTCGGGGGAAAACGCGGCAACAGAGCGGGGAGGTGTGCGAGGGGGTTTTTGGTAATGGTGTACCTGCAGCCCTTACTCCGAACCGAAACAAGTGAGTCACTAAGAAGCATGGCTGGAAGGGGGGGAAACTCTCTAAAAAGGTAACTAACTCCATCTCTTCGGCTCTATGAAGAAAGCCTCGGAAAATTTACCCGCTCCACGCCAGAAGAGAACCCTTGGCTCGTTCGACGTCTGGGATGAATATACCGGGGAAGCCTAAAAAGGACCATATCCCGCCGCCCTTCAAGAGAAAGGAAGAGGGAAGCTTGTGACTAATACATGTAAGGGGGAAAGCATCCCATGGGGGACAGTCTCTCCTTTGGTTGTGCTTCATACAAGGGGAAGAAGGGTGAGTAGGGGGGGGATCACTGGCAGTTGCCAGGGACATGAGCCTGGGTCATGATCAAAGGGGGCCAGTTTGGGAGAAGAAGAAACTGATCAGGGGGGAAGTAATCCCTCGCCGGGGGGAAGAAGAAAAAAAGCGCCTTATCAAAAGAGCCTCCAGAGGGAAAGATTGTCTATATGTGGGGTCTTAAGGGCTCTGCACATGGATTTTTCTTCATATTATTGACGCTTCACTGGCGTATGGAAAGAGGGATTTAATCCAGGGAAAAGGAAGAAAGAAGAAGATCGATCTGCTGCAGGATATCTCTAAATTCGGGTAAAATATATAGGAGGAGCATACTGACATGTAGGAAAATGTATTAGTAACGAATTCCAATTAAGGATCTAATCTGAAGAAAGGACAATTTGCAGCGTAATCCTTCATTCAAAAGGGAAAGAGTGGTATTCTTAGACTGGCTAGTTGTGATCGAAGTCGGTTGGGGAGAAAAGGAAAAAAGGCACGTTCTCCCAACCTGATAATAAGGGGGAAGTACAAACCCCAACAAGTGCTCTTCGAGGGAATTCCTTCGGGATGGAGGGGCAACCTGGGGCACTATATTCCAATTTTATCTTTTTATAGAATGAACCAGGGGTAGAGACGGGGGGGTCAACACAATTTGGGAAGAGGTCAACCTGTAGTGTTCCCCAGCTTACAGGATAGGAAAGTGAAGTGCAGAGAGGGGTGTGCCGGGTTTGATTATCGGCTCTGTCAAAAGGGAGCTGGAAGAAAACCAGGCGATAAGCTAATGGTGTCTAGGGGGGGCCGCGTGGGCGGTACATGTTGGCGGTAAGTCGATCCAAAAGGCGATGTCTTGGGCGGAAGGGGCCTGAAAAGCGATGGGAACCGGGGGGCTTTCCATGGATGGAGTGGGCCTCCAGGGGGGGGAGGGGTTAGCGTCCAAAGGGCGGCTCATTTCCAAGGGGCACACCCCCAAGGAAGGGTCCCTCCGTAATGAGACAGTCGCTTCAAGACGGGAAAAGACTCGGTAAAGCTTTTGCAGAAAATGCTCCCTCCGAGAAAAGCCCTCTCTCTTTCGAAAGATCGGAGGGGAAGAAACCGAAGGACGCAAACCGCTTCTCAGAGGGGTAAACGGAGTCTTTTATACGGAAACTATCGAAAACTGGGGACCGCAAAAACCCAGGAATGAGTTACCGATACTTTGTGATGAACGAAGGCCCCGTGGGGGGGGAACCACCCGTGTGGGAGGAAAAGACTCCAGCATACGTTACTCACATTTTTGGGGGCAATAGCTAAAGGGGTTTCAACACACTATCAAAAAATCTCTTGGGGGGGGGAAGATTCTTTGACGATTTGGAGGAAGGGGGTCTGGGACCGGAACAGCGTACAATTCACTAATAAACTGGTAATATTTGAGGTAGAAGTTTCTAGAAAGGGTCGTCTATATGGGGGTTCAAGGAAGTGAAACTCTTAAAAGGGAATAGATGTATGGAATGTCTGCGAAAAAAGGAATGACAAGGAAAAAGTCCGCCGAATAACGTGGAGGGGGGTCGTATCTTCTCAAAGGGGGGCGTTCCCCGTTTCACTGTTGAAAGTAATCCACTCGCACGGGATCCTAGCTACATCTCGTCGCCGGGAGCTGCTAAGGCCTCTCTAAAAAAAAAGGATTCTTTTTCGAAAAGGAAGCGAGAGGGGCTCGCAGGGGAGAGTCCTTTTATGGGAGTTCGGAGGCTGAGCGCAGGCGTTCTCTTCTTTCAGAAAAAGTCAATAAGTTAAAATTGCTTTGGGGTCCTTAATACTGGAAAAAAGAGTCGAAGTCAAGAGGATTCCCGGTGCTCAGACCTGATCTCCTAAGGAAAAAGCAGAATCAAGGCTCTGGGTGACGGGTTCATCCATCCCAGAAGGGGGTTCTCATAGGGGGAGACTTTGAAAAAGAGAGCTGGGATCTCCAAACGCGGGGAGTTACGGGGAGGGGAAAAGAGAAGGAGCAGACCCGGGGAGATAAAAACGAGGAGGGTCAAGGAAAATAATTCACTTGACCCGGGCTGTGGGAAGCGGAAAAGTAGGCTTCCGCAAAGAAAAAAAGACTGTCCTGAAAGGTATTTTTTTTCCAGGGGGAGGATCAATTGAAAAACGGGAGAAGGGTCGAGAAAAACCCCCTTTTCCCGGAGAAAGGGCCGTCGGTGTGTAACGGCCTTGGCGCGAGGAAAGGACAGATCGCGTAAAAAAAGGCGGTCGAGAGGGGAAAATATCAAAAAACGGCCAGCCTACGGGGGACTCGATCATCGCGTTATGACAAGTCGAAGGAAAGAGGGGGGGAGCTCTCCTGGGAGAGGGTTAATGGGTCTCGTCAAAGACCCTTCTACCGAAAAGGGAACGAAACTTAGATTTCAGATTGCGCGGGGAACCGCTCCCTTCTAAAGGAGCAGAATTCATTCTCCCTCTTGGGAGTAAAGATGGAAGAAAAGCCGCACTAAAAATCAGAAGACACTCACAAAACTTCCTCGAAAGCTGAAGCCTGCCTTGGAGAAAAGAAAATCTAGGAAGCATTGATCCTCGGGAGGGGGTTGATCGAGCAGAGCGCAAGAGAAAAGGATAGGCGTCGCCAGTCTCCATAAAGGGCAGAAACCAGGGCAAAAGGATCTGCGCGGCGCCGTAGAGGGCGGGGGAAGAGGTTTAGACCAAGAAATTGTCGCCGTCGGAAAAACTCGAGCTTTAAAGAGGAGGGGGAAGAATTGGGGGGGGGAACTGAAAACGTAGTGGAGCTTCCGTGGCTAAAATCCTCTTCGAAGGTACTAATAGAGGGTGATTCTCCCTGGAAAAAGGGGACTGGGGGGAAAGCGAGGGGAAATCTTCAACCAGCGACTAAAAAAGGGAAAGATCTCTACTCTATCAAAAAAGACTAGAACGAAGGGAGAAACTGTGGGGGGGATCGAAGGCAGCGTTGGGGTGAATGCAGGAGGAATTCGTCGCAGGATTATCCTCGAAAAGGAATCAAAATTAAAAAGACTCGGGTCCCCAGACTATCCTCTCTTCTGAGGTGCCGAATCATCTCTACGCTCCTACGAACTCGGAGAGGAAATATTATTTGGCCTTGGTCCGAGAGAAAAGGGCTAGAAATTTCCGGACCAGCAGAAGGGTCGGTCGATCTGAGGGAGGAAGGAGAGTCTAAAAAGAATCCCTACATGCACAACAAAGAAAAAAATGGCTGCACTCGAGCAAAGAAACCTTGTTGCGTGGACGAGGAACAGCGAACCAACCCTACGGGGGATTGAGGAAAACCTGGCCAGGGAACTTATCATCGGACAGGGGAACCAGTTGGAAAAAAAAAAATTTTAACGAATAGTCTTGAGGAAAAGGGATCGCAAAAAGTGATAGGGACCTATAACCTGATTGAAGGAGCGTAGGAATCATTCTACCAACAAGCTTTGGGGATGCAGCGGCTGCGAGAGGCGGGTCTTAATTGCCCAAAGGAAGTTCAGATAAGTCCACCATAAAGGACCGAGTCGGACGAGTTGTCAGAGAACGACACTCGGCGAAAAGTCATGGTCATACTAGAAAAAAAAGCAGAAGTGCCACCATTTCGGAGAGTGCGTTAAGCAGCCCCGAAAAGCCGTCCCGCGGCTGTTGTAAACTCTCACTCCCGAGCACAACCTTCGCCGGGGCCTTTTAGGGAAGGGGGGGGGGTTGAAAAGGGCTACTTTTTAAAATTCTGGAAGATGGCTCTCGTCAATAAACCTACTATATCTCGAAGGAAAAAACCTTAGAAAAAAGGGTGGGGGGCTCTCTATTGGGGCGAAACGAATGGGGTATCTTGGGGAGGAGGACCTCCGGCAGGGAAAAGTTTTTACAGGGGGAAGGGTCTTTAAAAAAAGGAGGTCAACAATTTGGGAGCCCGCTGAAAAGCCACTCCTATCCCCGGGCCTTTGTGGACGGGCTCCGCGTCGAAAAAAAGGGCGAATGAGTCGTTGCCATGGAAGGAACAAAACAACCGGAAGGGAGTGCGGAGGGGGGAGAGCAGCGATCAGAAAAAAAAACAACGAGGAGGAATTAAAAGATAGAAGAGGGAAAATCGTAAAAACCGCGAAAAGGGGGACCTACTACATGGCAAAAGCTCTGCCCTCCATGAGGGGGAGAGGAGAGAGACCCAAGGTGAAAAAAATCCACACCGGGGGGAGTGGGGGGTCATCTGGAGGGGGCCATATTGGAGGGGGAGTTAATAGAGTCGAAAGTATTCGTCGGGGAAAGGAAAAAAAGCTCCTTTCAATAGAAGGTGACACCAGAAGCCCCAAAGATATATTTGCCGGTTTTCGGGGGGCCGGCGCTAATCTCAGGGAGAGACCTTAGCTAAAACTTAAAAAAAGACAATACGGTCTAGCCACGGATATCCAGCGCTAAACCGAGAAGGTTTTGCGAGAGGAGGCCGAGCCGACAACATCCGAGATGGGGATACGCTTTAGAGGAGGGAGCTACAAGGTGTTCAGTCAAGGAGAGTGGTCTCTGGGGAACTGCGACAGGACCGCACAGCTCGAACTCGTGGGAGGCAAATTGGGGGGGGCCGTTACGAGGGTTCTATGGGGAGACGCCCCCAACTCGCTTAGCCCTGAAAAGTCCCCAAGAGGGGGGGGGGGGGGGCCCATTGAGGGGAGAACTCGGCAAATGGGCGCCCTAAACGTTATCTTACAAGAGACAAAGGGAAGCCTCGTCTGTTTGAAACGGTAAATGGCCAGGGTTCCAGACCGCGAGAAGGGGAACGTGCCGAAAATCTCCGGGGGGAGGTGTCACGATGCAGGGAAATTTCTTTCGGTGATCGATGGCCGAAAAAAAACTTGACCGCGGTTTTTCCTTTAGGAAAAAACGTATAGGCGCGAAAGGGAGGGACGACCCGAAAAAAAAAAACAGAGAAAGCGGACGCTGTCCGGCAATTGGGGGGGAGGGGAAGATCGCCAAGCAGGCCCTCCTTTCAATACTCGGCGAGAGACAGCGCGTGCATTTCGGGCAGGAGATCGTCCGAGGGAAGGGGGGGGGGAATGTCGAAGGGGGAAAAGTATCGACGAAAGAACCGGTTAAAAGGGATCTTATCATCAAAAGCCACCCATCCGAAGGGAACCGGGGACCGAAGAGTCTCTAGACCCAGAATTTCGGGATCCTCTCTCTTCGAGAGGGGGAAAAGGGGGGCCAGGAAGGGCTAGGAACAAAGGCATTTGCCCAAGGGGGAAGAACCCTATATTGGAGGAGAGGTGAGAACAAAGGGAGCCAGAACGGGAAAAAAACCCCTCTCCTGCATGCATGAAGGCGGTAAATGGTCCTCTGGAAAAATAGGAAAACGCCGGGGGAAAAGTTTGTCATCAACATCTAGTATCCCCAAAAGGACAAAAAAGAAACTTGAAAGGCTTTCCGTTCCTGAGACGCTTTTCTACTGAAGGGAAAGATTCTAAGAAAGACACACCAAGAGACGCCAAAAAAAAAAAATAGGGAGAGGGACTTCGAAACCTAGATCCCGGACCAGGATCAAAGGAGGCGCGGCGAGCAAACCTGCACGCCAAAAAAGAAGGGGCAAGGGAAAAACGGGGGGCGGGAGAGAAAAAAGAAGGGCCGTGCGCGATGAATATGGAAAACGAACTCGGCACGCGCTAATGCATCGGCCTGCTGAGGCCGACGTGCGCGGAAGGGAAGGGGAATCTGACCGAAATGAGGGGGGGGTATGCGAACCTCGGAGGGGAAGAAAGGCCCGGACTTCCTTTCACTCGCCCCAAAGGCAAGATGGGGGCCATCAAGTAGCCTTCCCTTCCACAGAAAGAAACGGAATTTCTCATACTTCTTGTCTCCGGGGGCTTTGAAAAAAGGGGTGAGTAGGCACTGAGTGGGAGAAAGCCGCAAAAAGGATGAGACCGGGGGGAGGGGGTTTTACTATCTTCACGAGGGGGCCTCCAAGGAAAGTTCCCCCACGACGGGGAGGGGATCCTTGGGAGAGGAAGAAGGGATCAGTGTGTTCTCTAATTCCGGGGAAAAAAAATAGGGTCCTCTTCCGGTCATGATGGGGGAGGAATCGTCTTCAGGGAAAAGGTTGCCGGGGGAAGGGAGGGACGATTTCTCAGAGGACGGTACTTCCTATTTATGAAAAAAAGGGGTAAGAAAAAACGTACGGCAAGAAAATTACCATCAAAAAGGGGGGAGCCTCCCTCTCTGTCATAGCTTGGGACCAACAAGTCCTCTGAAAATGACATTAATACCCAAAGGGGGAACGGTTTCCAGGAAAGCATGGATGGAACCCCGGAAGGCACAGCCCTGCATCTCCTTGAAAAAGGAGGGTCGATTTAAGAGGGTAAGAGTTTTTCCGGGGGGAAAAAGTGATTCGACGGAAGACCTTCTACATGAGGGGGCTCTATTTTTTGGGGATGCTTAAGGGGACGGAGCGTAGGGGGGGCACGACGAGCCGACGGTCGCAAAAAAGACGCCCACAAAAAGAAACGGAAAGAAACTCGCTCTACAGGGGGAAAGACGCGGCCAGCAAAGGACCCTCCTGTCGAGAGAAATCTCATCTGCCATGAGAAGGGGGGGGGAAAATGCAGCGAGGGAGAAAGACACAGAAAAATCCTTTCTTTTGGAGGAGAGGGGGAGACTTCATCCGGAAGGGTGGCGACATCTAAGGGGGAAAAAGGGATCGTCGGGGGAAAGACAGGCTGTTTATTTTCTTGAAGAGAAAAGGGGGGTAAGGAAATCAAGATAGAAAAGCCTCAGTTTCCTCGTCGGGGGAGAGCAGTTATGTCTAGGAAAAAAAGCCGCCGCAGGGTCCGGATGGCAGGGGGGGGGGGGGGGTGAGGGGTGAATTGGGGGGTATGAAGGAGGGGAGGGGGTCCGAAAAAAAGGAAAGCTTCAACCGGGCCGAGCTTGTTTGGAGGGAGCCTTCATTGCCTCGGCGCCCAAAAAAGGGATAACCGGAGGAAAAAAGATCACGCAAAAGGAAAAAAGGTTTGTTACCACATAGGGGATAAAAAAAATAAAGACTTTACGAAAAGAGCCCCTTAAACAGGGAAAAATGTGTTGGGGGGGGAAGGAAAAGTGTAGGACGATGCCACCTAGAATAATCGGAATTCCTCCTGAGCAAGAAAAAAAAAAAAACTCCTGGGGGAGGGGTTATGTGGGGGGGCTCCAATCGCTCAAAAAAGGGGAAGGGGGAGGGGCCTGAGAGGTTCTCTCACAGGGGTGCTCTGGCTGAAGCGGGAACGTGCCGCGAAAACGCGACATTATCAGAGGGGGGGAGAATTTTTTTGCACAATGTACCTGAACGGCCGGCTCCGAAACCTCAAAAGGGACGGCCAGGAACCTTCAAAATGACAATGGGAGGGGCAACCGAGGGGAGTCAACCTCAGTCCATAAGGGACGGCTCGAGGCGCGTAAGAAGAAAAATAAAATTTCAATCGCGCCACCGAGCGGAGGAAAGTCGGAGAAAAGAAGGGGGGGGGATGTCGGCAACATAAGAAAGGAACGAGCCAGGCAATCAACGGGAAAAATGGTCATCTATTTCCCTAGGTCCGCTTGTGACCAGAAGGGAAGGACCACAATGTGGGGGTTTTGAAAAAGGAAAAAAAATATGTGGTCACTGGAGGAAAAAAAAAAAGGGGGGGGGGGGGGGGGGTCAGCATCATTATTTTTGCCGAGAGGCATTTCCAAGGGGGGAAGGTCGCGGGGAAAAAAAAAGGGCCGTCAGGTTTGGGAGGAGCCTTCATCCCACCGAAAGAGGGGGGGGGGAAGAGCGCTTAAGGCGAAAATCGTCTCCGAAAAGAATACCGTCTGGGAAAAGGAAAGTTTCGCTATTTTGCTGGATGCGCGGGGGGGAAACATTCGTTGGCAACTTTATGACAGGCGTCCTGGGCCCCGAAAAGGTAAGCCGGGTTGCCGAACGGAAGACAGAGCAGGATGCTGTCGCAGGAGTCTCCCAACACAAAGGAGGGTGAGAGAGAGATCTCTGCGAAGAAGGGGAGAGGCTCTCCTCCTGCCCCCCGGGGAGGACAGAAAAGGGGAGGTCCCATTACTCCATGGAAAATCTGCAGACAAAAGAAAGCATCTGAAAAAAAAGGAGCCAATAGTTTCAGCAAAGAGGGAATGGCGAGGGATCGGTTTCGCGCAGGAGGGGCTACTTCTTCCCAACGGGGGGGGGGGTTCACAGAAGGGGAAAACTGCGGTGCAAGAAAAGCCTCGACATTGAAGGGCAACTTGGAATCCAACCTAATTTGCCCCTATCGAAAAGGGAAGAAATTGGTTCTCGGCAGTCAAAAGAACCCCTGAAGATACTGTGTGTCCAAAATTTGGCAAGAAGACTCCTTCGGAACACGAGTCCCTAATTGAAGGCGGGAAATATTGGTGCCAGGGGGATTGGGGGGGGGCCTCAGAGAAGGGGGGGGAAAAACAGACGGGATGGCCGCCAAAAGGAAAGAAGTCTCAATACGGGGACTCCTATCGGGGGCGCGTGGCAGGGGGGCTGGGGGGCGGACGAGAAGAAAGACCGAATGGCAGCTGAGTGAAAAACTTTCGCTATGTTGGGAAATGGGGGGGAATGGATGGCATAGTGAAAATTGGCCTCACTTTGGGCAGTCTTCCGGCAAGCTCCGCCTGTCCAGCAAGGTGAGAACATAAGACATCCCAGAAGGGGCTACCTGGGGAAGAAAAGCTCCCTCTTTACACTCAGGGATGTGAAGACATGAAGCCTCACTCGAAGTCACGAAATGAGGGGGAACTGAGAAAGGCCCAATAAAAATTAACCGCCATTGATCTCAACCGGAGAAGAATCTTAAAAAAAGAAACCCTCTTACGGGTTTCATCGGAAAAAGAGGACTCCTGCCAAAAAACAGGTACCCACGCAAAAGGGGGGACGAGACCTCCTATTCGGGTGGTATCCCGAGGTGGTAATCCCACAAAAAGGGGTCTCGAAACCGCCTCCTATCTTTTAAGAAAAGGGGAAAATCTGAAAAAGCTCCTATGCATAGAGAAAGGATGCCGTCTAGAGAAAGAACACGGGGTGAATAAGGGGGGGAAGAGGGAGGAAAGATGGTAGCTGCCTCCCGAGAAAAACAAAGGCAAACCACTTAAAATCCCTGACATAAAGACGGGCAGGTTTCTGATGGCAGATCATCCCGCTCAAACATACTCGAAACTCGGGGGCCACTCTTGAATTACAAAGACCATTCATGCTGGGGGAAGAGGGAAAGAAAGTCACTTGATAAGAAACGGGGCAAAGGATTCGTATCTGACAAATCTTTTGCCGTTTAGGTTCGTTCACTATTGTCCAAAGACTGAGGGGGAACCTAGCGCATTCGGCTCCTATGGAAACAAAGGAGTTTCTACTGCGGGGTTGCGGGGAATTGTCCTCTCGGAAAGGGAGCAGAATCTCGGCACGTGAGTGCGGGGTTCCTGGGCTCCGTCTTCGGGGAGCGCCGCGTCTCTTCTTGCCGGGAACGATCCGGCTCGAGGAAAAAAGCGCGCATTGTTAAGAAGTACTGACTTCTCGGAGTCGAATTCAAGGGCCCCTTCTGAGGCCTCAGAGGCATCTAAACTAGAGGGGGGAACAATGAGGGTTTCGGTCTTCAAGGTTCATTAACAGGGAAAAGGGAAGCCATCGGGGGAAAATAAAGGGGTTGGAAGACAGGAGAAAGAGGCGGCGCCAACTCCGTAGGGGGGGAACTTCTCAGAACGGCATCATAAAGACCCAACCTCATCCACACCGGAAAAATATTCACCAATTCAAGGAAGGAACTTCCGGAAGGATCCGTCGAAAACTCCTCCATCATAAGGGGCCGGGCAAATTGTGGTGTGACAAAAATCCTTCATTAGGGAAAGCAAGGGAAGAGGGCTAGTCAGAAAAAGGAAAAGATCACCTCCTTCGTGGGAAAGCGCTTGGGGTGCGTCGAGCACTGGCAAACAAAAAGGGACGACCTCTGAGGTTTTCAATAAGATCCGAAACTCGGAAAACCGCCGACCTTCTCAAAGAAGAATCGCCATGGGAGGGAGGGTCTATGCCCGTCGATCATATAAAGGCATAAGGGCGATTGGAAAGGGCTTCAAACCCTTCTGACTATTGGAAAAGAACTAACTAGTGCCATCTTTCTACTGCGAATCTTAAAAAAGGGTGAAAAGGGAGGCGCGGTAGGGGTTCGTAGTAGGGGAATTCGCCCTTCGGAGAGCCTCACCGAGGGGGCAAGCCTCCAGGAAAGGAGGCAAGTCCCTTATCGGACGACTCATTCCCGTGGAATCGTGGCGAAGAGTAGGGGTGAAGAGACAGGATGCCAAAAGAGCAAGTATCTATGAGAAGGGGGGGGGTCGTAGACTTATATCAAGGGGTTCATCCTCCCGAAAAGTTGAGGGGGGCTAAAGGAAATGGACACCTGGGGTCTATGGGAGGATTCCTTCTGACCAAAAGAAGAAATGTCGCGGGCAATCGAAGGGGGAACTATTCAGGGGGGGTGTTTTCACTTCATTCAAGAAGGGTTGGCGAAGGGGGAAAACGGGCCCGTGGGGGAAGAAAAACCCCTCTCTCACAGATCTTGGTGGATCGCTAAAACAAAGGGGGTTTTGAAGGAGCAATTGAGAAAAAAACGTGCATCGGAAAACGAAAAAGCTCGCCAGAAATCCTACCAAGGGGGGGCTGGAGGAAGAAAGGTCGATTGGAAGGGGGTGTGCGTCGGAGCGAAAGACAGCTCGACCAGAAGCTTCCCCTCGTAGCCCTGGAAAGGGGAGGTGGGGGAGGGCAAAAGCGCGCCCCTGGGGGTCCTCCGGAGACTCTCTGAAACTCTACTATTAAGGGGGAATTTGAAGGCCGCCCGGGGAGTCGACTTCACCAAATTGGGCATAGAGTGGCGCGAGAAAAGCTATACCATAGATCTAAATACTTCTGGAACACAAAAAGACGGCTCAAAAGATGGAGGAACCTAACAACCTTAAGGGGGAGCTGATTCAAGCTGCAGAAAGAAAGAAAAGGGAAGTGGCTGGGGGAAGGGATCTGCTGCAGAACTGATCCCTTCTCCGAAGAATTGGGGAAAGCAGAAGTTTTTTCGGGAGGAAGAAGGGAATGTTCGAAAACCATGAGTGCTCCATGAGAATGGTATTTCGTTCCTACAACAGGGGGAACTAATGCTACAAAAACGGCCTGCTTCGGGGGGGGAAAGAGGGCGAGGGCATTAGGGAGAAAAAAGGGAATCTTCCACTCAAAGTGAGGGCCAAACCGAGGACAAAGAATCATTGGTTTTCTACTAGTTGAGTAGAAAAGAACTTTTCATAAAAAGACCAATCACCTCTCCTGAAGAACACAGTTAGTAGTATTGCTTTAGGAAGATCTCCAAAAAGAAAAGAAAAGATCTAGAGGAGGGGCTCTCGCAACGAATCTCCAACCAAAGGACCAAGGAAAACTTTGAGAATATTGCGATGGCGTATCGACGTAGGGGTCGGAAGGATAATGACAATCAAGTTCGCGTAAAGAAGAGATCGAGGGACAACATCAACCCTTCAAGGGAGACAGACACTCTTTGGGGACGTGTATCTTGGGGATTTTCTACTAAAGGGAAGGAAGGGGGGGGGTGTCTGAGGCACTACGCGTCAAAAAAAATCTTTCCCGGAAATCTCAGAAAAAAAAAAGCCGTCCTGTTTTTAGGGGGGCTAGCGTCAGGGGGGTTTAATGGCGGCTAGGTCGTAAAGGAACCTTGATGAATTGCTTTCTTCTTTAGGGGGAAAGCT
>Ga0179593_1583135_pt1 | contig 22019 bp, 23 predicted proteins | sample CZODoug2_1_08_16_FD_185931 | JGI IMG/M metagenome (GOLD analysis project Ga0179593, IMG submission 185931) | Vadose zone soil fungal communities from Angelo Coast Range Reserve, California, USA - CZODoug2_1_08_16fungal (PacBio error correction) | ecosystem: Environmental > Terrestrial > Soil >...
TTGAGGGATTCTAATTCTCTCAAACTGCCGGTAAATTCTTTCTCCCGGCGGGGGGATGGAAGACAGGGGGAACGGGAACAATGGTGATTGCGAGAGGGGAGGTAAGGGAAACAGGACTCCATACGAGCAGAATGTCTTTCATCTAACTTGAACCATAAAGAATCTGCGAAAGAAAGTCCAAAACAGAGCAACTTTAATAGAGAAAGGGCGAAAGGCGATTGAAATGCTACTCTATAACTGGTTGGAGGGGAGAAGAAAACGAGAAAACTCAGGAACTAAAACAGGGGGGCACGGGGAAACACACCAATGATTGGGGGGGGGTTCAGGCCTGATTCAGTCAATCTTGAACAAGAAGAGTTTGCTCAAGCAAGGGACTTTGATAGGAAAAAAAGGACGGGAAGCCTTGTACAAGATTTCGAAAATCCTACTCGGAGGTAATCAGGGGATACAAACAGGGCGGAGGCGGAACGGGGAGGAAAAGGAAATTAAGCAAAAAGGAGAAATCTTGATGCGGTCGAACTGAACCGGGAAGGGGATAAGAGAAATCAGAGGGGAAATAGAAGGGAGGAATCCTCTTGCGGGTAGGAAGCATGTACGAGGGAAAAAGTCAAAAAAGGAAGATATGAAAGAAAACGCTCAATATAGCAAGAGGTCATGTCTGAGCTTAAAGGGGGGTTCCTAGCGTGAGGTCAATATTGAAGGTTACTCATTCGCCTACAAAAGAAGGTCATGAATTCTCATATATAAGGATTAACATTTCCAAAACGTTATGTATTTTTTCAAAAACGGAGGGCGATTTAAGCCTTTTGAGGGGTCTGCGGGCTCACAGGGAAAAAAACCCCGCCGCACGAGACTCGGGGTTTCTAGGGAAATCACCTTACACTTAAAGTTATACGCGAAGTGATCGCTATGTAAAAGGTCTCTCCACAAGAGAGAGCTCGTTCGGAAAATGGAAGATAATTTTTCAGATTCGCGTACGGCCGCGAGTGGTTAGAGGTCGGGGGGACAATCGTAAGGGGAATCGGCAGTAAACGGAAAAAGGACTGCGAAAACTGAGGGGAAATAAGGGCAGTCGCCGCGGAAATTCTTGATAAACGATCGACAAGAAGAAGGAGGAAGTACTATGGGGGGGAAGTCAGAAAAAAGGGAACCTTAATAAGCCGGCTTGGCTGAGACGTGGCAGTCGAGATCCGCGGGAAGAAGGGAGGGGAAAAAAAGAGTTTATTCCAGGTGAAAAAAGGGGGGGGCACATAACTCTCTTGGGAGGAAACCGCCACATCGGGGAAAAACCATTGTGAATGGTGGGGAAACTCTTTGGCTACTCTAGAGAAACGGTTCTGGAAGATTCCAAAAGACAGGGAACCTGTGAATAAGATGGTGGAGACCAGGATAACAAAAGGAATTCAAGGATACCCCAGCTATAGCTTGGGTTCAAGGATTTCGGGACTTTCCTGGTGTTGATGAGTAATTAACCCTTGAACGCGGGAAGGGAAAGCAAACGGCTTACGCGCAAAATATAGGGGTGGGGGGACTACGGAAAAGGAAAAAAGAAAAAAATCATTAGTGAAAAGCGAATGGAGGGAGAATTGGGAAAATGGGGTCTATGAACTAGGCATTAAAATCTTCAAAGGGGAGAGACGCCTAACTTGAAAGGACTATCAATTTTATGGATTAACTGAAAAAAGAGGAAAAAGAGGGAGACCACCGCCGGCCTCTCGCGAGGTGTGTCAAGATCCAAGGAGAAAAAACCGAAGTCTCCTGTTCGAACATCGAGATCGAAAGGAACATCAGGCGATTATGGGGGAAAGAGGGTCTCAGCAGGACGTAGTGAAAACAGGGAGGATCATGGGACGCCAGGGGAAGGGGAGATGATAAAAAGGGGGGAACTCAAAGGACAGAGAATTTCTCGAAGAACAGATTTTGAAACATTTTGGTTGACAAAAAATCGCAGAAAAACTGCTGGAAATGAAGAGGATAAAATCTGAACCCTTTCGGGTATCAAAGAGGCAGAGAGTGGGGAAAAGAGAGTATTGAGACAAAATTAGAAGAGGAAATCCGCATTTCGAGAGTCGCTGAACAAATCGGGGAAAAAAGGTCTGAAAAGAAAAATAGGGCGACCGGAGGTTTTGACGTAGATAAAAAGACGGACACTCCCTCTTCAAGGGCACAGATCGATCATGTGTAAAATCACACGAATGCTGGACGAGACACATAAGAAGAAAACTTGACGGCTGCTGGGCAGAGTGGAGTGAGGGGAAAAAAGAGGACTGGGGCTCGACCGGGTTCAAAGCGGTAAGACGGGGAGATGCCGGTAAATTGGGGGCTCACCTGTTGTCAATCGCAAGACTAAACCTAAGAAGGCTGGTCCATTCGGGTTAAAGGGTACGTAATGAAACGTGCGGAAGAGTTTCCCACAGACATGGAAGTTGAAAGAAATGCAGCAGTCAGGAAGGATCCGAATTCGGGGCTGAAATAATGAAGAGGGTTGAGGAAATGGGGGGAAACACGATCGCGCGGTCCAAGGTAAGAGCGGATTCAGGCGGCGTGGAAAGGAACCAAATGTCACCAGCAAAAAAAGCAAGATACCAGGGACTGCCTTTAGACTCCTGCCGGCAAGGATTGGTATCAGAGGCGGAGATGAGGCTTTTTTCGGTCCGTTTATTTGGGGGCCGAAAGGTTGTAGGCGCAGCTTAAACAAACACCCAGGACAGGATGGAACTAGCTCGCGCAACAAACAGTAGAAGTTTTGCCCGAAGAGTGTCACGAGGATGGTGGAAAGGAAGGGCACACTCTCGGAAAACCAAGCATATTCCATGGCTCTTACCGGAAACATTAGGTACTCGACCGCATTGACGAGGGGAGTTGATGCTGAAAGGACATCGGGACCTGCCGTCAAAAACGAAGTATTAGTAAGCGCTTTGGGGTAAGCGTTCTTCGATGAACTGCATTGCTCACATTGAGAGGCGTAAAGACGCAGTTATACAGCCAAAATGAAGAAAAGACAGAATAAGAGAAGAAAAGCGTGCGGTAGGGGTATCGGGGAATGTGAAAAAAAATAGCGGATCACCCCGCCGAAATGTTCGCTGCAGGAGGGTCCAAAACCACACCTGAGGCGCATATGGGGCGGGCTCTATTACGGGGGGAAGTCGCAGCCATTCGGACAAAGGTCGTAAAAGGCTTGTCGAAAAAGAATAAGGGTAAACGGGGTGGGAATACTTATAAAAAGAATTGGTCTGCGCCTCTTCAGGAACTACTAATTACGCATCCGCGGAAACAGTCAACTCGACCGCATTGAAATCCTTAGTCTAAAGATAGGTGAGTCGTGAGAGAGTGGGGGGACAGAAGGAACAATGCTCCTTCATAGTGGCATGGAACTCACGAATGATGCTTCAGCCGCCTCGGGGGGAGTCGGGGGGGAGGTCATTATCGGAGGGCGCAATGGAAAGGGGGGCAGTTGTGGTAAAAAAAATAAAATGCGCCTCGCGTACCGGGAGGGGACGGAATTTTGAGCAACGCGTACACGATCGAGGTATGAGAGAGGACTGTAAAAAAGTCCCTAAAAAGTCTAATTAGGGGCGGCAAAGGTTGTCGGACCCGCCTGCAGGTACTAAAAAGGAGTCAGGCCTGCCGCGATGAACGGCATATCGGGGGGGGGGCTGGGGGGAATAACGTGCGGCTCAGCAAAGGGTGGGGCCTGGGGGAAGAGGAAAAGCGTAAGAAAAAAAATCGAGTGACGCCCCTCAATCGCAGGACCGCTTGGGCGAAGGGGGATTACATCGATTTAAAAACAGCTGGTTACTGTTCGAGGCGCTCGATTCCACGGGGTCAGATGGCGGGAAAGGGACGCGGTCTCAGAAAAGTGAAAAAAAAAGAAAGCCCAGGAATCTCCACTTGTCCCATTAATATAACACCGTCCTAGACTGAAACTTAAGCAGGGGGGTCTCTCTCAAAACGGAAGGATAGGGGGAAAGGGAGGGGGGGAGAGAGAAAGCACATGCACTAGGGCTTGACGGGTGGAGTAATTAACGTTGAAGGGTCATGAACTTTCCATGGGGTCAATTGATGAGAAGTGTGGTGAAAAGAACAATGTGGATAATAACGATTCTTCAATCCCCAAAGGGAAAGAACTAAACGGCAAAAAGTAGTCTCGTCTTAGCGGAGGTCCAGGGAGGAAAAAATGATGTTTTCCCAAGGGAAACAGGGTGAAATACTTAATTCAGCAAAGGATCAAAAGGATCAGCAAAGAACGTTAATTCATTTCGGAACAAAAGAGTGTTTGTTGGAGGGAAGGGCAAAGAAGGAGAATTCAATACCCGAAAGGGGAACACCAAGTTGTCGCCTCTACTTTGCCGAGCTGAGTAAGGATAATTGGAATGAGGAAGCGGAGACTCCGATTGAATAAGGGAAAAAAAAACAGGGGAAACTCTCGTGGTCCGAGGAGCCTTTTATGGACCTGATCCTTGTGAAGGCTCACTCCCGTCGAAGACCTCGCCACTAGAATTTCGGGAATCTGTGCGGCTGAAGGACAAAAGTTAGGAGTCATGATACACGCATGAAAACAAAGGAATCTGAACTCGAGCCGATAAAATAATGATCGAAAAAGTATTGTTAAAAGCGGGAGGGAGCTGAATCTTACTGAAGGGGAAAGTAACTGTCAATAGTTACTTGAAAAAACGGGCCGGAGCAAAAAGACGGCCGAAGCAGGGAATGAAGAAGAAGGAATTAAACCGTGGACCAAAAAGTATGGATGTGCTCGAATGTTGGAAGAGCTGGGTCCAGGAAAGGAAAGGCCCGCACAATTACTGACGAACAGCAAGCCCCTGGAGGGGGGTTTTCTATGGAGTTCGAAGGCCGGTTACGGGGGAGCCGAGGGAAAGCTATTTTGGAAAGGGTCGATCAAAAGAGCGGATCTCTAGAGGATTGGGAGAGCATTTTGGGCGATGAGAGTGGGCTACGGAGGTAGACCTGTGAGCAACTTAATGGGAATAAAGCAAGTAAAGCCAACCTGCTCGCGTCTACTAATTGAGAGAGGGTTCATGAGTTCCCTATGAAAGACTTGGTGGAAGGAAGAGTAAGAAAAAAAACTAAATGCTAGACGGGTTTCGTAATAAGTCGTTTTGAATGGGCCAGGATATTTAAAACAGTTATATTCTGTTAACCTTCAAGGTTGCTGAACGGGGAGTCCATAACTCCTGAGACAAACGACGGTCGGCCGGGGGGGAAGTTGGGGGCACAGAACTCGCATGGGGGGAATGCTACGGGCCGCCATTTTCATGAATTGGGCGAAGAGCTCTACTCACAAACTGCTATTCACCAAAACATAAGGGGGAACAAAGCATACGCCGAGGCCATGAGCTTCAAGCCGGGGGTGGGGAGGGGGGACGCTCCCGGCCTCAGAAGAAAGGGGTCCACCTCGAAACAGGGCGAAATGGGTTACATTGGGGGGTAATAACGCCTTTCAAACGGTGGAAAAGCTGAACTTCTGGACGGTTTGAGATCTTCTAGAGAAGCATCAATGACAGAGATAGACGGAACGCGAAGTTGAGAACGTTCTAACTCCTGTTCGGGAAGGAGGGGGGGATGAAAACTCATGACTTTGACCTCCAGCAGAGGAAAGGGAAACGGGGGTCGAGTGCCCAGACTTTCAAGAAGGGTGTAAGGAGCGAGATGGAACCATCATAATTAAGCTCGAAGGGCGAGGAAATCCTCGTAGCAAGCCACTCCTTCCTCATGGGAAACATGAGAAAGCAGAACATAAAATCCTTCACAGCCCGCTGCCATAGTGAAGGTTCTTAAACCGATTTGCAACTTGCTGAGAAAGCAGTTGAAAAAACCTCCGCGAAATTACGATTACCTGCAGAAGGTGCAAACATCTTCTCCAGAAGCAGAAGGAACGAAAAAAGGGGTTGGGTTTAGCGGGTCGAGAGACGTTGCCTCTGGGAAGGAGGGAGCTACCCACTCTAGAACAACAACGGGGGGGTGAAGGTTGTTGCGAGGGGCGACGGGTCGTTCAAGATCGGAGGGGGAGAAAAGAGAGTAACCCAATCGGGGTCGGAGCGTGCGAAGGAAGAGGGAAGAAAGAGTGGGGTTTTCCCGGTCTAGGTGGTACATATTCGAAAGAAGAGGGAGTTAAAAACAATAGAGCACGTAAGCGTCCAAGGCAAAGGGAAAAAACAGACGATTACGCGGGCCTGGGAAGGAAAAGCTTCCAGGGGGAGAGGCGTTTTCTAAGTCGTTACCAATCTCCGGAGAGCCACGGGGGTAAAAGACACCTGAGGGGGGAAAGAAAAAAGAAGGACTTAAAAATAAGCTGGAGACGGAACTTCTTTGTCATGCTCCCTGAGGCGGGGGTTCAAAAAAAAAAGATAATCTAATTGGCACAAGGAAACTGAGGCACAATTCTCCGGGGAAAAAGGGAAAGATGAGGTCTGGGACGACCGAGGGAAAAATGATCGCGCGGGCCGGATAATGGGAAAACTAGAAAAGCAAAAATGTCATCCAAGGAATGGGGGGAACAAATTCGGGGACCGGTGAGCCGGAAGAAGACACGGTCATTAGGTCGAAAAAGAACTGGTGATTTAACGTTCACTGGTGTAGTGGTGCATAAGAAGAACCGTGGCGTACTAGGGGGGGGGGGGGATCTCTACGAGGGGGGAACAAATCAGAAAGGGAATCCTATCTTGGCGGTCGAAGAAAGGGAGATGGAAGGGTGCCACAGCAGTTAAAAGGCAGGAACGCTGGGCGGTAAGCGGGAGAGAAGAAAAATCCTCCCTGGGACAGCCAGATTCTCGGGGTTGGAAAGGGGAACTGGAAAAAGGACACGAAAAGAGGGAACTTCACGAATTTCGGGGGAAGGCCTGGGAAAAAGAAAATAGAAATCATTCCGCATGAAAAAAGGGGAAGGGGGGGACAAGAGGAACTAACGTACGCCGAGTAAAGGGAGTTTGCGGCAAATACCTCTGGGAGAAGGGGGAGAACATTTCGAAACAGTCCACCGTACGCAATGTCAAGCAAAAGAATCGAAAGCAAGAAGGAAACGATAGAAGATGGGGCAAGATCGTAGTATCGCTTTGTAAAAATATAAAAGAAAAAGGGAACTAGCTCAACTTGGCAGGGTGTCATAGAAAAAACAGGGGTGGAGGGCTCTAGTCATGCGGCATCCATGAATTCTACATAGTAGACACAGCCATACGGGGGAAAAAGGTTAATAAGGATGCCTGACTCGAATGTGGGGGGGAGGAGCCCTCATGCCTGCAAAAAGGGACGTACGAACAAGAAGGCAAAAAATCTCAACGCTTATGCCCGTCGAGGAGGGGTGTGATATAACTCTGGTTTAAGAAAAAGGGAAAACAGGTCTTCTAACAGAAGGCACGAAGGGGGAGACCGAAGGAAGATGATGAAAAGATGCGCGTTCATGGGAAGGAAAGGATTGGAGGCCGAAAAAAAAGGTTCCCCTTAAAGATCTAAATCATCGACCTAGCCTAAGGGGTGGAAAGCAAACGCGGAAAATGAATCCGCGGAAGGTAAAAGAAAAAGAGGACGTAACCATGGAAGAAATAAAAAAGCTACAGCGGGGGCGATTCGCAAACGGTCTTGAAGGAAAGGGCTGGACTACTTCTACTCATCAGGCGGATGTCAAAACCCCCAAACTCAGTCGGGGGATTGGCGAACTTGACGTGGGAACACTTTCTAGTGCGATGTGTTGCTCTTTGCGAAGGAGGGACAAAAATGAGAGGGGTGTTACTCAACGCAAGGGGGACTTACAAGGGAAGGGTTCCTAGAAGATATGCCGATACGTTGTCGGGTGTGTATGAAACGATAAGAGGGGTAATTTACCACTGCTGAACTGAGGAAAAAGGGAAGTAAAAGCTCAATTTCAGAGTTAAGACCTGACCACCTAATGGTCAAGGAAAGAAGAAAAATACTTACAAGAACGGGGGGCTTTGCTGAGTCTACTTAGAAGAACCGGGGGGACTCAACAAAACCACTAAAAAAGGGAGGGAGTGGGGTAAACCTGGTACGGACGAAAATTAAAAAATGACACGGCCTGTCTTCTAGGGCACTTCCATGGGAAACATGGGGGGTTCGTGCCGGGTACATTTTTGCAATTGAGCGGGACAGTAGGGTTATCCTCCATCGGGGGGCGAGGGGGGAAAAAAAAAATGAGCTTGAGAAGACCTTAATAAATACTGGGTAAATCATAGGAAGGGAAAATTGTATATCGCAGGGGGCCTCAGTGATTTGATCCTGCGAACATGGGATAAAGATCCTTCCTCTCCAAAGGGAAACAAGACGCCACGGTCACAATTAAGAGACCAGCGAGTTTGTTGGAGTTGCAACGCGGAAGAAAAGTCGAATATTTCACAAAAAAAGTTTTTTGCTTCAGGAAGGAGAAAGAAGGGGGAGCCTTGATGGAGGTCGACCTGGAAAAGGAAGTTGAAAAATCTAATAAGAGGAAAACAGAGTCTAGGGGGAGGTCGTAACTGGAAGCAGGTGTGCATTTATTTCTTGAAAAGACGGGACTTCGCGCAACCTCGATATGACCGAAAAAAAAATCGACAATAAAAAAACTGGGCGCTTTAAGCAATTCGTAAAGGTTGGGGGGAAGAAACGAAGCAACGACTTCTGAGGTCATCGAGAAAGAAAAACAAAAGAATGAGGGAGAGATTTCAAGCGAAAGCGGGGCGGAGGACAGTGCCCAGCGTACCAACGGGGGTCATCAGGGGCGTCGCAGAAAGACGGACCTAAAAAAAGCCCGTTCCGGGATCAGAGGGTTCCAAGTCTGAAAATTTTACAAAGCTTATTGGCACTCGTCGTAGGGAAAGCAGGGAGGGCTGGAATCGCACACAATTACGCGTCTACACCGCAGCTCGACTCAGGGGGGGTAGCCTTTCACGTAACGGTAAAGAACGTTGGGCTGGGAGAGGAATGAAGGGTTTGGGGGGAGGTCGAGTCCAAACAGAAAAAAGGGAAAAGACGGCGCTATCTTGTTACTGCAATTTTGGGCGGGGACGCGTACGGCTACGGGCGAGGAAAAAAGTCGCAATAAGGCCAGCAAGAGGGGCAAAAAAAGAAATCTGCAACGTGGTCAGGAGATGGGAAAATTTTACTGCCATGTAGAGGTAAGATTTCTTAGACTCAGAAACTCCATTCTCGCAATGGGGAAAGGGAAAAATGGTCTTTTTTGAAGAAGGGAAAGGGGAAGTACTGTGAACCTGGGCCTGGAACGTTGCAGGGACTTCTCCACCTAAGCGACCATCTTGGAGGGGCCTTTAAAGGTAGTCTTGAAAAATAATCTATTGGGGATGCCTCGCAAAGATGCTTATCCTCCGGGGGGAATGGGGGGTCAAAAGGGTCGGGAACAAAAACGGGAGGGTACTCAACACCCGACAAAAAGAAAACGGTTCAACAGGACCTTGGATACCAAGGGGAGAAAAAAATAGGGACGAAATAACTCAAGGAAAGCCAGAACGTTCTTGTCCCAGGGTGGGGGATTGGGAAGGGCGGAGTGACCTGTCCAAGTTAGCCTCGGAAGGGGATGGCAACGCGGTATCGGGGAGGAGACCAAGAAAAATCCATCCTTATGGGGCAAACTAAAAAGCAGAAGAGGATCATTTGGAAAGGCTAAAATACTCATGAAATACATGCGGTTGAAAAGAGGAAAAAAAAAAGGAAGAAGAAAAATGCAAACTGACGAGTTTTAAGGTGGGGCCTTGGGAGGAGATTGTGAACCTCTGAGGAAAGACGGAACATCTCTTCGATCTGAATCCCAGGCCACCAACAACAACCCGTCAGACTGTTCGCACAGAGAGCCGTCACACGGATGTGGCGAGGGTGTGAGCAAGGACGATGGGGGGGAAAAAATTTCGTGCCGTCTGTTTACAAGTACGGAGGAGCAAGGAGAGAAAAAACCCTCCGCGTCGGAAAGGCGCTAGATGGAATGCACACTAAAACAGGGGGGGGACGACAGGGGGTAGCAAAAAGGGATATAGAAAAAACTTCGGGGACATAAGCAAGCTCTAAACACCATCTAATCAATCAACAAAAGAGGGGAGTAAAATATATTGGGAATCGGCAAATAATCGAGTAGTCAATCCGCGAAGTGTGTGAGACTGAAACCAATCGTGTCAAAAAAAATTCGTGCATGCGAAAGCAGAGGGAAGAAGATTGGGGGGGCCGTATATAATCCAAAGCATCCGCGGGGGCTCAGGAAGAAATGTGTTCAAATTACCTGGCTGGAGAAACTCGCAAAAGAACGAGGAGGGTGGAAAAAAAAGCTGCTGACCAAAGGGAAGTGTGCTAACAGGATGACTAGGGAATCCGGGGGGGAGGACAGGTCAAGGGAAGCCGCTTCATCACCGGATGGGGAATCGTAAGGGAAAAATCCGAGGTCTAATTCGCGGCGAAAAGGTCGGCTCGTCCTCTGCTTGCGGAATAAGTCAAGCATGAAAAGTCAAGAAAGGCAGAAAGTCGTCTAACTGTAACCAATTGAGAGAGTGGGAATAATGAATGGGAAGGGGAGGGGGGGTGAACCGATATAAGACAAACGGACCAAAAAGTTTCCGCGCGAGTCTAGAGCGGGTACAGCAGAAGGGGACAAAGGAAACCGGGCACACCGGGGAAAGTTAAAAAGAAGCGCCGTTTATTCTCCGGCAAAAGGGGTCGCCGGGTCGGCAATCTAAGGGAGGGGAGGGGGAGGTTGTGGTGGTACGACCAGAGGTGGGACGGAGCTAAAAGGACGAGGGTGACCCAAATTCAACACCGATCGGGGTCAGCGAAAGCATTCCAAACATGAGAAAAAAAAAAGAAGATGTTCCCCTGCCGACGGGTTCGTAGCGTATAGAGCCTGGGCAACGGGGAAAGAATGTTAGGGACACTGGAAAGGGGTCCACTCTGCCCTGGAAAAGGAGGGTAGTCTTACTCTCGTACGAGACAGGCAGGTTGAGGACGGAGATAGAAATCGAAAACGGCGAACCAGGCAATAGGAGTAAACGCAGCAGGGGGGGGAGGATAGGAATCTTGCTGACGATTGCCGATCAAAAACTCGCCGGCCGTACGCACTGGGACGACAGAGCGGGGAAAAAGGGAATAACACACTCGAAGAGACGAGGTACAGGTTATCAAAAAGCGGACCGGGAGAGGAAACGGGGGGGGGGCAGGAAGGTACAGTTCAGATTCCAAAAAAAAAATGATGGCTTTCTGGTCTCGTGAATGGGGGAGGGGAAGCCATTCTACAAAAGTGCTTCGAATACGTCGAAGGGCGAAACCTCCATACGGGAACTTAATAAGAATTTGAGATGCAGAGTGTCGAACGACCGCGGGGCTAATTAAAAAACTAGACCCGTGAGATCCTTCCATTCACGGGCTACCTGGGGCTAATCCTTCGATCAGATTGGGACGGAAAGGTTGAATAGAAAGTCGAAGAAAAAAGTGCACCTTCTCCCACACAAAGAAGGTACGGGAAAAGAAGATCGATACGGAGAGGGTCGTTATCGGAAGTGAGGCAGCCGCCATCACAGGAACTAAATGCATTAATAAACAGGGGGGATCCCGGGAACAGGGGAGTTTGGAGGAAAATTGAAAAGGAACTCTCGTGATTTAGACTTAAAGGGGGGGGTAAACATGATAACGACAAATGGACCGGGGGGAAAGTCGGGAACTAAAAAACAGTTGTGCTTCAAAAGGAAAAAGTCTGGAGCCTCAGCATGCCCGGCGGGAAAGTCATTTGTGGGGTGGGGTCGGAATAGAGTTTTCTTTCCGACGTCCCGGGGGAGGATGGTGGGGTGATCCGGGGGGGGGGGAAAGTCCGTCAACAGGGCGACAGAAAAAAAATAAAAATATGTAAAGTTCAGGAGGAATAGTTTCGGGAGGACGAAGGATGACCTGCCCGCGGGTTACCGGTCAGAAAGAAAAATCATCGTTTTGCGCGATGGAGAATGTTAAAAAAAAAAAGGAACTCTAGAAATGAAAAGGGCAAGTTCGCCTGCCCCAATAAAAGGGGAGAGAAAAGGAAAAAAAACGCCCCAGAAACCAGGCGGCAGGGGAAGGACTTACGTTCCGACCGGACAGAGAAAAGAAAACAACAAAAGAGGGAAACGATATGTGTACGGGAGGGGGGGTCGAAGTAGGATCAGGCCCGACGCAGGAAGGGAAGCGTTCCGAAAAGGTGGAGGGAAGGGGCATAGGGGCAGGGGTGAGGGGCGCAGGTAGGGAGGGTCAGGGGGAACCATACGCTCACGCCGGGGGTGAATCGAGAGAGATAAAAACAGGGGGAACGAATGACGCAATGAAAATCGAAGAAGAAACTTTAGAAGAAATGACTCCGGTGCCCAGTGGAGGGAAAAAATCTAGCACTGTGGAGGACTAGGAGCAACCTTCCTAATCGAGGTCGGAAGTTCTAAAAACACCCAAGGGAAAGGGGGGACATTTTTAAGCCAAGCCGAAAGAGTAATTGTACCTAAACCGGAAAACGAATGCGTAGAGCCTTTGTAATTACTTATCCTGGGAGTAATTTCTCAAAACCTAACGATGGGGGGGGGAGGGATAGTACTCAACTCCGCGGGTCTTGGGATTTTGAATGAAGAGGGGACTCAATGGTCAGGCGGGGACTTCGATTTTACGTCCCTACCCGGTTACGGCTTCCATAAAGAAGCCGTTCGGATAGGCATCTTGTGGCGGCTGAAAAGAACCAGGAGATCTGTAGGACTAATTGGACTCAAAATTCGGGGAAAGAGAAGATAGAACCCAAACCTTATATGAAGGAAAGAGGGAAGGCTTGGGGATTCTGGAGGACCTGTCTATGATTCGGGTGGAAAGGCGTGTATTGGGGAGGGAGAAGTCAGAGGAACCTTCCAGCCGAGCCTGCATGAGAGAAAACAGAAAATTTCCAACTCCCCGTAAAAACTCTATCGAAGTTTTTCGAAGGGTGGGAGAGAATAAAAGGCCAATTACTCAATCAGGGCTCCTCCGAGGGGGGTGTATGTCGAAAGGTAGAGAAAACCGTTCTGCGCGGAAGTCAATAAAAGGGGGGGGGAAGGCAAATACGCACGTATCGCGATCGTGTCGCGAACTATAGGGGAAATGGAAAAATGAGCAGGAGGCTAAGGGAGAGGGGGGAAAAGACCTGTCCAGGGGCCAAAGAGGTCTCGAAGAAAAAGTACGCAAACGGCGAAGAAAGAGGGAAATAATCCAGCGGCCGGCGGTGTTTTTGGGTCCCGAGCAGAAAAGCAAAAAAGGGACGGAGAGTACTAAGAATTGATCAGGCAGATGAAACAGGAAAAGGAAATATACGGAGAAAGGAGCTAGGATCTCGACCATAGGGTGAGGACGAAGATCGTCGGGTTGTGGGCACATAACCTAATGGGGTAGGGAAAGGCTCCACCGAGAGGGAGGAAAACGGGCTCCTTGTGCAGGGGGGGGGAATCGTTCGGAACAAATAAGTTAAACTGGTCGTAGAACAACAGGAACCGGAAAAAACTAAAGCTAACGGGAGAAAACGCATTAGAAAAAAGTGGAGGCTCAAAAAGCGAAATTTGTGAAGAGAATCAAGTCATGGATGGGATGAACGCAGGTCCTTAATGACACGGGGCTGAACGGCTGGAGAAAAAGAGCGAGGGGGTCGGTCTGCCGGAAAAAAAGGGAAAAGAAAAGTTTTTCCAACGCGTATAAAGAGAAGCAGAGGGTGTCGGAACTGTTAGATAAAAAGGGGGAAGATTCCGAACAGGGACAAAACTCCCGAAGGTGCACAGAGAGGGAGGGAGGTAAATTTCTTATGACCTTCACTATTGGGAATCAGAAATGAAGAGTCAAAAAACGAAAAGGGGCGACTGGGCGGTATACGATGTCCCGCCTTCAACTGGGGCATTCCGACGGAAAAGCCTCAAAATTACGTTGTGAGGGGTAAAAGTAATAAGGGAAAGATGCATCGACTTGAGATTTGGGGACCAGCCTCTTGGAGGGGATATACCGAAGAAAAGGGAATAAGTAGGAGAAAAGGACGGGACGAAAGTGGGAAAACACTATTGTGGTACGCAGGGGGACGAACTACCTGCTTGCCATCAGGTAGGAAAACCATCTCGCTTCCGTATTAGGAGAAAGGATGGCAAAAATCAGTGGAGTCAAGAGTAGGAAAGTCTGAAAGAGGGGGTTGAAACGTCGATCTACGCTGGGAACCCATGCTGAAACAGGTAGGGAAGAGATTTGAAAAGGGGGGAAGGGGAATCGTAATCATCTGGGGGACGGGGGGAAAGAAGGGATCAGGGGGTTGTCTCCTGTACTGGAAAAAACTCGAAAGGGGAAAAAGGTGCTTGACGTCGATGAAGGCAACACAGTTGACAAATGAAAAGGGGGACTGGGGGGGAGCTCTACCGGGGATGACCCAGCAGGAAAGGGACCTTCGGGTGGGAAAAAACGATGGAAAATCTTCAGAAAAAAGAAGAATACTGGATAAGTCCGGGGGTGGAAGAACAAAGATTCTCGCTAAGGAGAGGGGGAAAAACCAAGATTTTTAAAGAGGAGTTCCGAAGATCCAGAAAAGGAAGGACTGAGTTTTACTGGGGAAAGTGCACGAGTAAACAGATCTCCGCGGTGGGGGAACTGCCAAACTGAATGGAAAAAAAAGAATCGTTGAATCGCCGCACATTTACAATGGGGGGGGGGGGGGGGGGTGTGGGGGGGGGGGGGGGGGGGGTGGTCTTTTTTGGGGGGTGGGGGGGTGGGGGGGGGTAACCGTTAAGCCCGTCGTTTAACACACTCCTTAAGAGCCAACTCACACGCCTTCTAATGACTTTCGACCCAAAGCTGCTGGGATTCCTTGTTTTTGATAAGACAGGGTGGCTTATCTCTCTCGCGAAAAGGGGAAGGGAAACCATAAACCATGTGCGGGTCGATAGGGGCGCCGGAAAAAATTACCACTTCTATTAGGGCTAAGTCTGCACCCCTGCCGAAACAGAAGATGGGATATATCATGAAGTCTCAAAATGGGGGAGGTCACAATAATAAGGCGTGGGGAAATTGCACGATAGTAACTTTCTCTTGCTAAAAAGAACGAGCGTGCTCGGCGGTAATAATCAGATAAGACAAAGGGAAGCGCCCGAAAAAGGTTGACTGCATTGGAAGTCTTGGGAGAGGACAAACAATCTTTCTGACGAGGAAGGACATCAGCATGGGCTAGCCTCCGCTAAGCTCGGAAGGGATAAGAACAAAAAGACGAATAATCTCTCCGCGCTGAGAGGGGCGAAAGGGCCAAGTAGCCGGTTATCACGTCCAACGGTTCAGGCTGGCAGGGGATTAAGAAAACAAAAAGGGGCGGCGGTCTGGAGCGCGAGCATGGGGAGTCATGGAAAAAGTCTGACATCTCTATACTCAACAGAGAGAAGGGTTTCGGGGGGCATAAGGCAGTTTCCTGAGAAGGGGGAGGGAGGGGAAATTAACTTTACACGGTAATAGGGAATCACTTCAGCACGACCAGCTGGGGGTCTCAAGAATCAGGTTTGGGGTCGGAGGAGTGGATAGACTTCGGGCAGTAGAGTGCTGAGCAAAACGAATGCAAAAAATCAGGTAACGGAGCGGGGGGGCGTGGAAATGGGGAAAAAAAGGGATAAACAGGGCATCGGGATCAGGTCCACGACCATAAGCCCGGTTCCCGGGACGAAAGGCGTTTGGGATACAGCCGTGCCCTCGGGGGTACGGGAGGTCGGAAGAAAAAAATCGCGTACTAAATAAAAAAAGAGTAAAAATGTACGAAGGTCGCAAAAATGGGATGTCAAAAAGTCAAGCCAGTAACACGAAATTGAACCGGCCGCGATGCACCCGGCGGAAACCAAAGTAAGGGAGGGGGCGGGTTCCATGACGGCAAGGCGGCGGCGAGCAAAGTTTTCACGAAAAAAGACGGCGTCGTCCACCTAGGGAAAACCCACGCAGAACGTAGTCCCTTTGACGGTGCTACGAGAATGGCGTCCACTGCCGCGAGCGTTAGGGTTGGGGACCTCAAGGATCCACAACAGACGTGGCAAGGGGGGGTGCAACAAAAAATAACCCCTAAATTGAAAGGGACAAAGCGCCCTTCCCTTAAAAGCAGGGAACGGAAAGGAAAGGGAACGCTTCCTGATATAAGGTCTAAAAAACGAACGGGGGCTCTCGAACAAAACTTAGAGGTAGTGGGTGTTAACGGTCGGATTAATGCTTACGAAAGTGAAACAAATGGGTGATCTTTTAAACTGGTTAGTCCGTGAAGCAAAATTTGGTCAATTTCGAGAAAAAGAGCCGGGGGGAAACCATCACGTTGGATAAGTACGGAATCCGACACAAGTTAAACCGCAAGGGAAGGTGGCTTAACTCTGCGCAAGAGAGGGAAATCCTCAAAAAAAATCAAAGGTGGTTCAGCGCACCGAGAATGCCTTGGGGAAAACAGGACACAGGGAAAAAAACCAAATACGAGCCGAAAGCAGTCATGTCCAAACCTAAAAAAAGAAGTTTGGTTTCCGTGCCAGAATGGTCAGAAGAAAGGGGACATTCGAAGTTCAAGCAAGGGGACCTTTTTTCGTTCAGCCTTTTGGGAAGGGGGCTCCTGGTCGAGATAGAAAAAAAAGGGGGTGATGTAGCGGGAAAAAGACCTTTCGGAGTAACGGGGGAAAATAGGGGGGCATTTAATACAAAGTGGAAAGGCTGGTCCCCTGACCGAACTAATGATCAGCTGCCGGAGCAAGGTCATGGAGGAGTTACATCAGGAAGCTTACTGGGATAAGCGAGACGAGGAAATATTAAACTCGATCCGATAACCAAAACAAGTGATCGGGGGAAAGAGGATGGAAAAGGAAGAGTCTGGGGCGTTGGCTTGCGTAACGAGGGGGAAAGAGTTAGTGGGGGGGTCGGAAGGTGCAGAACTAGACGGAAACAGGCATTAAGGAGTCACCCTGTGCCGCTTCCACGACTCCCCCCAAAGGGGGAGTCGCAGCGAGAAGGGCGAAGCAATATCGTTTCTTGCGAAGCCAAATTCCTCTAAAAACGCCGCACGCTCCTAAGTGGCAGGCAATGGAATCAGACGCGGACCTTTCTCAAAGCGGAAGTGAGCTGAGTGGGGAGTCACGCAGAAGTAAGAGATCGCGGTTAATAGGGGCGGAGAAAGTGGGGAGGGATCATTCGAAAGGCTCCGATAGTTTTCTAAAAACTGAAAAGAAAAATAATTTCAGCTAAAGGAAGGGGAATGACAAATTCTGCGGCATACCTAATCTTGAATCGATCCATTCAAAGGGAAGTTTATCCGCCGAAGCAGCAGGAAGACGTACTAAATTCGTGAAAAGCGCATGTGGTTGTTCCGGGAGTGTTAACACCTGCCTGGGCCAGGAACGGTGAAAATGATTATCAGAATACCCTTTTGGGGAAGTCCGGTGAATCCAAAGAGACCTTGGTGATCTACGTCGCCAACCCGATAGGGGGGAATCCATGTTGAAGGGGGGTGTAACTTCAGAGAGGCCACGGTTCACGGATTCACCACTAAACCGTAAAAACCAAAGGAAACTCCGTGGGGGGAGAACCGTGCGGCCCGCTTCACAAGAAGAAAGACAGCAGTGCAAAAGAAAGAAGGGATTCCTTTCCCTTTGCGTCTATTAACCCTTGAAAAAGGGCGAGGAAAAGCGAATAAAACGATCTGGTTATCGATAATCAAGGGAACCGAATCGTTGGAAGCGAAATGACATGTTCGACAAAAGAATTTACCTTCAGAAACGAGGGCGGGAACAGAGTCCGCAAGAAGAAAACAGGACAGACTTATAAGTAGAGAGTTATGAGTCTTCAGAGGGGGGGGGAAAAATAGGGAGAGTCAAAAAGGAATCGACCGGCGATTCTGTTCATGAAGAGGGACCACAGCCGTCGCTGAACGGCAGAGGGCACGAGCGTACAAGCCCGCGTAATCGTGGAGGTGGCGGGGGAAAAAAAAATGGGGGCAAATTGCCGGAATGGGGGGGGCCTAAGAGTAGTAGAACGAATTACAAAGCTTCGACCCGAATCTGTCAAGGAAAAACAGAAACTTTGGGGCGACCTTCAAGGATCGCGGAAACTCGACGGAGTACGTGAGGCCGCGAAAAAAAAAAAAGAGGCAACAACAAACACGGGGGGGAGAAAAAAGAGGTGCTCGCGCCGCGGGGAACCGAGTTTCGCGGCGCGGGAACCCAATCGGGAAGAGTAAAAGGGTGCGAAGAAGATTAACGATGGCAAAGATTGGGCCGGTTATCGAATCGGAACTCCTCCGGCGGGACCAACCGATGGCAAAGAGGGGAAAAGACGTCCTTCTGATAAAAAAAAAAAAAAAAGACGATTACGCGGGAGTGACGAAAAGAAGAATTAGCTTTGCGCGGAAAGGCCAAATCTCCGGAGAGGGAAGAAGTGTGGGAAAAAAAGTTTTCAGCGTAGCAACGATACCTACGGATAATATCATGCACTTGACGGGTCTAATTCCAGAAGGGGCTGAGGGTTCAAGGGGGTGCAATCGGGAAGGCAGCCTGCGGGGCTGAACCGCAAACGTTAAAATAATGACTGGATGGTTGGGGAACGACGATAACATCCCGCGCGAATTAACAAAACGCCGGGCGGTACAACAGGGAGTTCCTCTACTTAGGGGCAAGAACGGGGCCGCGTCTCGTGCAACTCTCGCTGAGGGGAGAGGAAGGCCGAACAGTGGTCCATGCGTCTCCCAATCGTATGCAGACATTTAAGGCTGTGTAGGTTGGGGGAGAACCAGCGTTTTAAGAACTTCTCTCGGAAGGTGCGTAGATTCCTTAATAAAAGAGATCTGTGCCAGGCATTCCCAAAAAAAGGTTATACAGAACGATCGTTCAAAACTCCTAAACGGGGGTGAAATCTTATATGGAAAAAAAGGTCTCCGGACAAAAATTGTACTCACCAGTGTTACGGCCCTTAAAACATGGACAAGATTAACTCGGTCCCCTTAGAAACTCCGTAGCGGGAGTACTAAATATTCCTCGAGAGAAAAAAAGATCGTACGCGCATGGGGGACAGGTGGATTTCCTGACATCGGAAGAAGGGCGACGGTCGAACTCTCGATATCAAAAAAAGGATCCTTCTCATCCTCAAAAAAAGTATGAAGCAATAGAGTGAGATACGTACGCGCTTCATCTATACGGGGACCAACTAGAGCACAGCAACTTCATGGACAGGGTCGGCCAATATAACAACCTAGGAGGGGGCTAGTCTCGGGTATCGCAAGCCCATTAAAAAGGTTACGAACACTTATGGGGGATTGGGAGAAATCCATAAAGAAACGTGACTTGAGCGTTGAATTCGGACAAACCAAAAAAAAACGCCGCGGCCAGGAAACTAAAGTCCACCGTGCGCATCAAAAAAAGCCGATTGAAGCTTTACAAACTCTTCTCTTGAAGGCAGGCGTGGGGAGCTCTAGTTTAATAGAATAGCGTAAAAAAGAGGACTCACCCCAGCAGCACGAAATGCTAGTCACGAAATCCGAGGGGCGCGAGGAGGGGCTGGTGAGAAAAAAAAACCATATCAGTCCCAATCGACCACATCTACCGGGGTTCCCCGCGGAAAGGAAGGAGGATTCTACCCCTCGACGTCGAGTTCTGCGGAAATCGAAAACCAAGACACCTAACGGGGAAAAAAAAGCTCCGGCGAAACAAAAACGTTTCGCATAAAGAAGACTGTAACCTGGCCGGGAGAATGCAACCTGAGCCACAAAAGAATTTACTTTTTTCTCCTGACGGCAACCGGATCGTCCAACGGGTGGCGAGTACGTGCCAGGCGCGGGAAAAAAAGGGACGGAGCCGGGTGGAACCGGGCTAACGCTCTGACACGGGAAAGGCTGGAGGGTCCGCGCGCGCATCTGGATACCACTGCGCAAGATGGGGGGTCAAAAAGAGGCCTACTGCATTGCCCCATGGACGAACTGCCCCTGAACGACAAGGGGGAACGACTAGAAAAAGTCAGGACGGCTGGGAATGACTGAGAGAAATCCTCTTTGAACAAATCTAAAAAACAAGGGGGGGGAAGTAAAATAGAATGTGAACGGTGGAAGGGGGGAAGTAGATCCAGGCCTGCACGCCTGGCTTGGGAAAATATTTCTAAACGGGGGAGTAACAGGAAGAATTTCCCATGGGGAAAATGCGAGCGGGTCGTTGTCCAGGGGGTCCTCTCATCGGGGAGAAGGGAAGGGAATTATCTTTCACATTAATAACCGAGCTTGAGGGAGAAGTAGCAGCAACTTGAGGAACAAGCACCAGTTGAGTTGGCGCACCGATCATAAAGACGTACGTAAAAAAAAAGGGGAGAAAAGTTTCGCATCCGGAAATCAAAAAGAAAGGTTGTGTGTTGAAACTGTGAGGGAGGCTCAATCAGAAGGAGGGTCCCATTACGTGAAGAAAAAACTTTTGGTGCCGACCGTTTGAGGGGAAGGGGGTAGGATGATTCTTTTCTTGGAAAAAAAGATCACTCACGCGGAGTAATACGTGGATGCAGGGGTCGCGGGGGAATGGTAACTTACGCTAGATTTATGGGAGACCTTTTGTCGGAAAAAACCCTTACCTATAAGACCCCGGCAATTAGGCAAAAAAACAAAAACCGGCGACGGGACGTGCTTCTAAACATTTGGAACGCACATAAGATACGATCCTAGGAGAAAAAGAATCTGAGAGGAAAGGTCCTTCCGCTGCGCGGGGGGCAAGGATGTTTAAAGGTTCACTCTCTGAAGGGGTCGTCAAAACCAACTTGCGAGAAGCATGCATGAATCCGGAGGAGACATTGTTGGGAACCTGTTGATTTTTCTGGCAAGAAGCTGTATTAAGCCCTTTGGGGACGAAAGGAGAGTCTAACAATTACTCTGACTCAGAAGCGACCAGTTCATTTACGGAGACCTGGGAGAACCGGTTGCAAATGTAACTCTGTTAAGGGGTCAGATAACATATGCAGGGGGATAGCTAATCAGTGATGGGGGGTCTATCATTTTTGGGATGAGCAAGCTTATGAGAAGAAGTCAGGCGAGTTTCGACCGGGAGCATCGTTTACAGCAAAGGTCATCAAGGCCGGGAAAAACTGCGGAGATACACGAAGATCGGTAAGGGCAGAGGAAGGGGGTCTTATCCGCCGAAGAAAAAAGCTCGTAAAGCAGATACGTATCTTTGATTGGGGGGGAGAGTTGAAAAAAAAGGGAAAGAGGAAAGGGAAACGGCAAGGGGGTTTGTCGCTACAAAAGACTTAATCCAGAAAGCGTGGCGGTCGTTTAAAGGTCGGCAGGGGTAGTCTCCTTTGAAGCCCGATCCACAGGACGAGGCAAACCATTTTTAATGGAATTTGGGGGGAAAAGCTGAAGGGGAATCGATAAGCACAAAGGAGGGGGGCGGATTCACCACCTAAACCCTATCCTATTTTTGGATACCGGGAAGGTTTCGGCACGGGAGAATTCAAAAGTCATCTCGAAAACGGGGGTCAAACGAGAGGGGGCGGGCCCAGTTGAAGGGTGCAGGGCGATGAAGAAGTGGGGAAAAAAATTCCGCGCGACGGGAGAATAATCGGTTGAAGATATCTCGGGGCGAAAAAAAAAAAAGAATCGATATTTTCAAAAGAAAAGCCGAGGGGAGGGATCACGACGTAATGGAGGGGGACCTTCTTTGGAACTGGTCAGAACGAATTAATGATCAAAAGGAACATGGCCTTACTTAGCCTGTAGAGAAGTTTAAAAGTATTAGTCTTGGCGAAAAAAAACATAAACTTAGAATAAAAAACCAGGCCTGAGATCGTGGTACCTGAGCTAAAAACGGAAGGGATCCTTTTGAGCACACGGGCATAAGCGTAAGGTACGCGTTAGGTGGCTCGTGTTCTCCAAAAAGCAAGAATTTGCAGGGGAGGCTAACATCGGGAAGCCGCGGGAGCAGAGGCTAAACGCCAATGGCGGCGACAGAAAAAAGGTCAGCGACGAATAGTGTGAATCGAACACCTGGGGCAGAGCGATAAGGAAAAAGCGAGGGATTGCCTACTGGTCAGCGTATCACAAAGCG
>Ga0179593_1712754_pt1 | contig 22017 bp, 28 predicted proteins | sample CZODoug2_1_08_16_FD_185931 | JGI IMG/M metagenome (GOLD analysis project Ga0179593, IMG submission 185931) | Vadose zone soil fungal communities from Angelo Coast Range Reserve, California, USA - CZODoug2_1_08_16fungal (PacBio error correction) | ecosystem: Environmental > Terrestrial > Soil >...
GAAGGAAAAAAAAAAAAAGCGCGGGTCCCCATGAGAGGGGGGGGGAAAAGGATGCGCTGCAAGTATGCGGCCATCAAGGAGAGGCTACCGATACTAACGTAGCCGAGGAGGGCTCTTTCCAGATCCCACAAAAAAAAAGAGGAAAGGAGGAAATTTTCCAGTGGTAACGGACAAAAGAAAAAAAAAGGGAAGCGATGCCTGATTGTGGTGGGAATAGGGACCTTGCCGGTGGGCAAGTCCAGCAACCTTTGGCGTCCCAAAGCCGGTGGGGCCAGGGATGGAAAGGAAAACTCGTAGCTGTCCCGCCGGGACTTCCAGCGGGGGTAAAACAGCCGGATGGTGTGATGGGGGAAAAAAGGGGGAACTTTCCCTGGGGCAGCAGGGAGGACTCGCTGGTGGGGGCCAGGTAAAGAAGTCGTGCGAACTACTGACTGTATGCGGAGGGGAAAATTTTGCGATGGTCCACAAAAAGAAAACCGGAGGCACGTCATTGCCAGGGGGGGGAAATGGTAGAGATGGAGGGGCCTCGACTTCCCAAGGGGGGGGAGGGAAGGTGTAGACGAGTTGTTTGATTCTTGCCAGTTCCCACTTCTTTCGGGAAAAAAAGATGCTATTGTGCTTCCGTCATGAAAAAAAGGATTGATGGTTTAAGGTGTGGAAAAGGAGGGAGGACGCGGTAAGGGTCTCACCGGGGAGGAAAAAGGGGAACGTTCCCCCCTCCTGTTCCGTCCCGAGAGGACGGCCTCTTGGTTCGCGCCGCGATCCGAGATAGGAGGGGAGGAGATCTTGGTCAGCGGAGGACAAAGGGGGAAGAGTTCGCGGCCGCTTTCTTTTACGGGGGAGGGGGGAGAAATGGACGGAAAAGGATAGCTCGTCCTCCTTTATCTGGGGAAAAAGGGAACATTCGCCGTTGGTCCAGGCGGGGGGGAACGTAAGGGCCTGACAGAGGGGAACCGCGAGGGGCGACAATTGGAAAATGGGAGGGAAATATAGACAGCTTGCCCCACACTCATCACTATAAAACCGGTAGATCATATGCTCCTGAAAAAGGGAGCGGGCATAGAGAGGTCGATAGAAAGATCATTGGAGAGGTGGACGCATATCAACGCACCATTAAATCCACCGCAGGAAAGGGACGTTCCACGCTGCTCTCCGAAAAAAAAAAACGCGGAGCCATCTTTGCCGACGAGGGGGGAGGACAAAAAATAGGCCCGCTCCAAAGACAAATCAGCAGGTCCGGTTGTGGACGGAACTGCCTCGTGCTACGGCAGGGGGAGGTCTGGTTGCCGCCGAGGGTAGTGGAAGGAGAAGGACGCTAACTCGGGAGAGAGGGAGGGGGGGAAGAGGGCAAAGTAAGGGGTCACGGGCTGAGTTACATCATCGTATCCGACCGGCCGGAAAAGAAGACCTCGCGGCACTCAACGTCAGCACGGAAGGGGGGAAAGGGTAATAGACGGAAGGAAGGGGAGGACACGGATGCCGTATCGATCGGGCAAAGGGGGGGGGGAACCAGACTAATGCGAGCCGGTGCCTTTTTTTGGACCCCTTTTGGGGCCTGTCACAACCATGGAGGGAAAAAAACCTAGTACCAGGGAAAAGGAAAATCTGTTGTACAGAAAAGAAAATTGGGCGGAGGGGGTCCCTGAAGGATCCAGATCCCCGAGGGAGAGAACCTTCTTGGGCAGGGTCGAAAAAAAAAACTCCTTGAAAAAGGGGGGGAGACGAATGGAGCCCGTTTACTTGGGGGAGGGCGTAAAGCGTTTAAGGAATGTTGCTGTTGAAAGGGCGGAGGCCGGGGAGGGAGAAACGCCGACGATGGCTCCTGATGACTATCGGAAGACCTAACCAGCTCGGGAGGGACTTTCACGGATCAAAAAAAGCGGGGGGCGTTCGCTTGCCGTGCCTTGACCAAGGGAAAACGTCGCGTCGAGCGAAGGAAGGAAAAATCTCGACGAGAAGAAGAGAATGGGCGGGCAGGAAGAGAAATGGGAAAACTAACCGGTGCGCCCGCCGGGAGGCGACATGACTTCCTGTGGGGGGAGAAAAATGAACATGGCCATGGCGAAAAGGGCGGAGGTCCCACGCGAAAGTAGGGCAGGGATAGGCTGAGAAGGAGGGAAAGTATGGGGTTGGTCTTGGCAAAAAAGGGGGGGAAGACTTTTGCACCCAAACGAGAAGTAATCTGGATGTAGATGGGAGGATCATCACGAAAGGGTGGTCTTGAAAGCCCGCGATCAAGCGCCGGATCCACGAACAAGACGGTGTAAGCCAAAGAAAAGAACGCGATCAGCAAGGGAAGAAATTGAGGAGAAGTCTACGAGTTTGCCGCCCACGCCCAAAAAGGGGCTGCTGCCGAAACTGGAGCGACGGAGGGAGAAGGGGGGGCAGGATGCCGGTGGAGGGGCGGAGCCTCCCTCTCGGAGAAAAAAGCCGAGCCGGCGGGGACTTAGGGGACGCGATATTGAAAAATCACTACGGGGTCTCCTCCTCCCCCGCATCTTTAAAAACAAAGGGGGGGGTACATCAGAGAAGACAAGGCCGCTCCTGTTTTCACTAATAAAAGACCTGAAAAGGCGATGAAGTGTACGCTTTTTACGGTCTCTCCGAAAAAGGGAAGAAGTTTCCTAAGAGAGACTCCTAGCTCCCTCGGTGTTCATGCAGGCCTCGCCTAGAGAAAAGGGAACATACTGGGCTGGCCTCTTAAGGGGACTACAATCCGACGAGTATGGGGGAGAAAATCTTTGAAAGGGGGAAAGCGCCCCCAAGGGTACTGAAGTGCAAGTGTCTTAAGGAAGAATCATCCAGGCCACGAACGAGGGAACATTCTGTCGGAGGAAAAAAAAGCAGTAATGCAGATAAGATCCCGACAGGATTTCACCCCTCTCAAGAGAGAACCTCCTTTTAATGGGGAAGAGGGGAGTGTGAAAAAAGGGGCTTCGCCGTAGAGGGGTCCCCACTCGGGAATCCCCAGGGGGAGGGGTAACCTTTTATAGGGGAAAGGAAAAAAGGAGGCGACGGTTCTGGAGGGGGGCGTCCCTTTGTGGCGCCATTGCGTCCTCCAAAGGCGCGCGACCACAAAAGGAGGACAGTGGGAACGAAGGGAGGTATGTCAAGTGGCTGCCGGGGCTACTGAAATCGCCAGAGGGGAAAGGTTTGCGGAGGGAAAATGGATACAGCCGAGGAGGGGGAGGCCGGAAGACCTGGGTCAACACGTGCGGAAGCGGGTTTCTGAACAGCGCAGGGGGAAAGTTCGCAAGGGAAGGTCCGAGTCCTGATGTGAGGGGAAAAAGGGGGTGAAAGTATTTGCCGGCGATGATGGCATTGATGCCGCCCAAGGAAAAAAAGTTCCCCCGAGGGTGGAAAAAAAGACCGGATACCGCAGCACGTGAAGCGAAAAAGGAAAGGCCGCGATGCCGAAGAGGGGGGGGGGGGCAGCGGCACAGCCCCCGCAGTGAAGGAGGGCCTGGGCGGGGGGAAGGGGGAGGGGGAAACCTCGGGGGGACCCAAGCGATTCGAGGGAAAGGCAAGTGGAAAAAGTCGCGCGCGATCGCCCTGAAGGAAAGATCACTTTCCATCCAAGAGCGGAGTCAGCTCGCAGGTCGAGGAAAAGGAAAAAAACTTTGGGGTGCCCAAAGTAGGGGAAGAGAAGGGGCGTTTTCGACCAGGGGGGGGAAGGGGCACTGCCGATCGCTGCCCGCTATCAAAAAAAAAAGGGGAGTTCTTAGGAAAGAGAGAGAAAGAGGAAGCCTCGGCGGGAAAAGGGGGGAAAAAAGGAGAAACCGCCCGGTCGTACTTCAGGGGAAAGGGGAAAAAAAAACCACGGAGGGGGGAGGACCGTACGCTAAACCTTCTAGCTATCTCAGGGAGGGGGGCTTTCTTCGGGATCATTGTCAAGGAAAAAGGAAGCCAATCGCAGCGGAAATAGGGGGAACTCGCCTCGCTGGGGGAAGAGGTGGAATCTCAATGTTTCCTTAACCCAAGAAAAAAAACCTTTGCTACCTTCCCAAGGAAGGTCCCTCTTCCGCTTCTGTACAATAGGGGGAAGGACTTCTTTCCCTGAGAAGTGCTGCGGTACTCGGAGAGTTAACTCACAAGTTACTGGCACTTATCCTTTATTCTTTTCGAAGAAAAAGGGTCTTCAACTACCTCACCAAAAGAAAAGGGAAAAGAAAAAAAAGTACCTCTACATGCTCAAAATGGGGGAATCAAGGCTCTGTCATCCCCGCAGAGGAAGGAGAACCGTGGGGACCCATTTTCTCGGCGCCCACTCAGCGGCTTTTTACCAGTAAAAAAAAGGGGGGGAGTACTCGCGATCCGTCGAAGGAAAGAGAAGGGAAAGACATCACACCAGAAAAAAGGGAAAGAGAAGTTGCCCAGGCCCCGGGGGAAAAAAAAACCCGGGGGTATGAGACAATGGCGCACCAAATTTCGGAAAGTCGCAGCCTGTTTCGGGAAGGGAGAGGGAGCTTTTAACGCGAGGGGGGCCATGAACCCTGGGGTAAAATCTACGCCCGCAGCACCCAGGACCCTTCTTCTAAGGGTACAGGGAGATTTTTGAAAACGAATCGTGGCCTGGTGAGAGGGGGAAGGAAGGGGTTCAGTTCCTCTCTACGCCGGGGGAAATCTTCGGCCGGAAAAAGAAAAACCCTGCACACAAAAGGAAAAACTGGGGGGGCGCTGTGACTAAAGGAAGAGCTCGGGGACATCCTCGGCATTGTTTCGTTTCGTCTTCACCGAGGCTGCGGACGCCCGAAAAGGAAGAGAAAGACCTTCTGGCACCTAACGAGCGGGGGCGAAAAGTGGGAACCTCGGAGGACGCTTCTTTTCTGCAAGGGGAGGGGGCTGTCGGCGACCTGGAAAACGAGGATCTCCGTGCCGGACGGTGTAAAAAGCGGGGGGGAGGACGTGTTCTTCAGAAGAAGAAATTCCCAGGATCGGGTTCGTAAATTCCTCCCCTCGTCCTGTTGTAAGAGACTGAAAAAAAGACTTCGTGCAGAAATCATAGAAGAGGGAGGGGGAAGAAAAAATCCAAGCTGCTCACGGCATCTCGCCCCCATTCCGAAAGAGCAATTCAGGCAGTGATCACGGTGAGGGGAAGGAAAAAGCGTCTAATACCGTAAGACAAGGGAGAGAGGGAGGAAGCGCGTTCGTGATCCGGCCGGAGAAAAGTAGGTGCGTGTGGCGGGCTGCCTGCTCTGATCGAGGAAAAGGGGAGGACTTTATTCTCATCGGGGAAAGAAAAAGCCTTCTCGGCGAGGGGGGAGGTCACAACCACACTCACGGAAAAAAATGGAAAGACAACCCAAGACTGCAATCCTTTCTTCAGCCTCAGAAGCACTCTGGAGTGGTCCTAAAAAAGGGGAAAAGGGTTCCGCAAAGCAAAGGGTACCCGCACTCGATCAAAGGGGATGATCAAAAATAGGCGACAAACGATCATTCTAACATTTCGCCTCATGAAAGAGAGGTCCTCGTCGCTCTCTAGGAGGGAGATAGGAAGGGAGCTTTCTTGCCGGAGGAGGGGGGAAGAAGGAGCGAAAGCCCCATCTGGAGGGAATGCCCGTTTCCAGCAGTGTTCCCAAGCTTTGGGGAATTCTCGTCGATCGTCTCGAAAAAAAAGGAGGGCTATCATGCGATCGAGGGGGAAACAGTTCACCGCAACATCTACGGGAAGACTCGGGGCCAGCCCGTCCCACCAACAAGAAGAAATGCTGGTAAGTCGGGCGCGCTGGGCAAAAGGGAGCCAGGAAACCAAGACGTTCTCGATCAAAGACCAGAGAGGGCAGGGATGTAGGCAGACCTTCAAACCGTCCATCGTTGCTGGCTGTACACAAGAAAAAGACCCTGGTCCCTGGCTGGGCCACGGAAGAAAAGATCTCGGCAATACCGGAAAACAGGGGGCCACCTGGCTCTCCCTTCGGGGGGCTAAAAACATCCAAGGGTGCAGCTATAAGTTCATACCGTGTACCAGGAGTCATCAACCTGTGCGGTCACCGGAAAGAGAGGGGCCTTTCCCTGGAAGGGGCGAGGGGACGAGAAAACTCAGCCCTTCAATTACGGACGACGAAGAAAAGGAAAAGGCTCACAGGTCTCGCTGAGACAACTTCATACATTCCTGACCTCGGAAAAAAGGAAGAGACTTGTCTGAAACTGCCTTAGCACAGAGGGAAAAAAAAGGAAACGGCGTCTCTCAATGCACAGGGGAAGAGTTTCGTATTGAGAAAAAAGAAAATCAGCCCGATGGGAGAAATGTGGGCGAATCTTTCGCTTTATTCAAGGGAGGCACAGGAAGTTTCTTTGGGGAAGGGGGAGGGGGTTGTATGTGGGGGAGAAGGCAGGCCAGGAATATTCTATTATGAAAGAGGGGGAGGTCCTTCGGGCAGGATGAGAGGAAAGGGAAAGACTCCTTTCGCCTTAGAGTGGAGAGGCAGCGAGTACGCCGCCAAGAAGGGGCCTGCGAAGCCTCGGGGGCAAGCCGTTCAATCCTTCTTGCCCCGGAGAAAAGAGGATGCGTGGATACCGCCAGGAGAACTCGAGAAAGGGGAGGGGTCAGTCAACTCCAAAGGGAAGCAAGCCGAAGAGCAGGGGGACCGAGGCAGAGAAAGGACAAAACCAGCCGGATCGATCGTCTCGCCTCTCTCACCCAAGGAAAGATCATCGCCGCGGCCGAAGAAAACCGTACCCGGGGGGACCCCGCAGGGAGACAAATTACCGCGACGAATAACCAGGCCACACCCCCATCAACTCCGTGCGTTGAAAACTATCGTCGGAGACGTCACCGCAAAAAGGGAAGGGGAAAGAATCAAACAAGAGAGAACCGGCGAAACCTACGGAAAAAGGAGAGGGGGAAAGAGCAAAAGGGTACGACAAAACCTTTCCATTTCCTACTCCGACGGGGACCACTCACGGGCAAGAAGAAAAAGGGAGAAGGGAAGCATCCAGTCAAGTCGAGAAAAAGGACCCTGGCCACCAGCGGAGCAGCAAAATGAAGAAAAGGGGAGTTGCGCCAAATTGCGGACACCACCATCACCACCATCCTTCTTTAAGAAAAGCTTCCCTTCACCGCTAACTGCAGCAGGGAAAGAAACAAGAGACAAACTCTGTCCTTCAGCACCGGAAGAAAGGAGTGGACCACCGGCCAGGCCCCTTCGCAAGAAAAAAGGAGACCTGCTTGGACATCCCGGAAGCCGTAACTGGCCACCTTCACACGTACGCAAAAAGCCACTTCCATACCAGCACACCCTGTGAACAAAGGAGTCCGAGGTAGCACCGGAAAGGGAAGACATCCTGGCCAGCGCCATCCAGAGAACAAAAAGGGAGAAATGGTTAAACGGCGACCGGTAGAAATATCTCTCTCAACAACCACAACTATGAGGGGGGAATTACCTTTCTCCTGGTCCCACAGTCTTACGGGGGAAAGGGCTTCTCTTGCCAGGAACAAGAAAAGAAAAGACGAGACTACGTATCCGAGTGAAGACGGCTGGTGAGACCTGGCAGAGAAACACCGCACGTGTCTCCTTTCTAGGGAACGTCCGGGCTGACGCCACGGCAAAAAAAAGAAATGCCTGATTGGTGGCCGGTGAAAAGGGGGGGGGACATGGCCGGTTGCCAAGGAAAAAAGGGGGGGGGGAAAGGTCTCGCCGGTGAGGCCGGCAAAAGTTTGGCCCGCCGTTATGGTGAAAAAAAGGAAGTATCTTTCTCGGCAGGGACACAGCGTGGTAGAAAAAATTCAACATCCGGAATGGGGGGGGGGGAAAGGGGGGACCACATTTGGAGAAAAAACTGGGTCAGCAGGTGCGGCTGAGCGCTTGTGCCATTTTACTTCCGTTCGGGGGAGAGGCCTTATATCCGGTTGAGGGTGGGGAAAAGGGAGAGACAAAAGCGAGACTGTCCAGCGAGGGAGGGGGGAGGGGGGTGTCCGTCCGTGATGTACAAGAAGAAACGAGGGAGGGAATCGTTTATGCGGTAGGGTTTGCTTCTTGTCCATTTCCAAGGAGGAGAGCGTCGTTTCGTCCGTCGGATAGGGGGGGGGAAAGGGTACCGGTGGGGGAGGGAAGGCGTCCGCGGGTAAGTAAAAAAAAGGCTTGGTAACCCGCGGGTCACCCCGCCTTGGGAAGGGGATGATCTCCTCTCGGCCGATGGGGGGGGGGAAAAAGGAAAAAGAGAATCCGTCGCCTGAGAAGAGGGGATCGCCTCGGCGAGTCCGCGGAAAAAAAATCTACGGGTTTTCTTGACATCTTTCGTCACGGATGCTCGTCTCCTGGAGGAAAAGAAAATCGCCGGGGCCATGATGAGACGCGGCAAAAAAAAGGGGAACCCGGCGGGGTGGAAAGGGGAGAGGTAATCCGGCTCAGTCATCACGAAGAAAAGAAAGTAGGGATGAAGGATAGATAAGGCATCCCTGCCCGAAGGAGAGGGGAAATTTCTAATCCGCGAGAAGAGAAGTAAAAAAACACCTAGAACTCTCCCCCGTAAATGCACCAACGGACAATCAGAAGGGTGCCGGGAAAAAAGAACCCCAGACATAGGGCGACCACTTTCGCATCGTGGGAAGGGGGGGACAATCCTACAATAGGGCCGAAGGGCGCCTGTGTCCGGTTTTGGACGGAACAAAGAGGGACTAAGGCAGTTTCCGCCCAGAGAGGCGAAAGGAGGGGCAAAAACGAGTCAGGAAAAGGAATGGCCTTTCCGAGGGCGCTTGCCGGGGACAAGAAGGAAGGGTCGGGAGGGGGAAAGGGAGGGGCCCCAGGGCCCCCCCCACCAAAAAAAAAAAAACAGCAGAAAGCCAGGAAAATCAACGTCAGCACGACGGTAAGAACGCAAAAAGAGAAGGTACACGGGGTATGCAACCGGCACCGGGGGTCATAACACCCACCTAAATGCTGCCAGGGGGGGGGACCCTAGCCTCGAAAGGGAAACTTGGCCCGCCGAGGAAAGGGGACCAACCGGTGGAACCATCGGGTGGGAAAAGGGAAAAGAAAAGATGGACGGGAATGTCTGCAGGAGACTGTTATTTGAATCGAGAACAGAGGACGAATTCCAGCGCGAAAAAAAGCAAGGAGACGAAAGGGGAGAAAAAAAGGGTCGTTGGCCGTCTTGAAAGGGAATAATTCCATGAGGAGGGGAACCGGTTAGCGCAGGAGAAAGAGGGGGACAATGTCTAAGAAAAATAAGGGCACTATACGCGCCTAGAATTCTACGTAACGCGACACCCGATCGGCCAACAGAGAGAAGGAGACACCGAAACGGGATTAGCGAGGGGGGAATTGGTACCCAAAACTTCAGGGAGCTCTGTCGAAAGGGAAGGCCATCGCGAAAAAGGGGACAAAAGAATAGGACTGGCATTCATCGACAATGTGAAGCAATGATCTTTCTCTCCTGCTTCTAATACTCCTTTTAAGAGAGGAGAAAAAAAAGTTCCAGGGAGGGAAAAAAAAAAAAAGGGGACGAGGCCGCACTAGAAGAGGAAGAGAGCTTCCGCACGGCGGGCCCGTCGTGGGTTTTTGTCTTGCAAACTGCGGTGTTGGGGAGGGACCCCGCAGCCGAGCCGGATCGGGATGGGTAGAGAAAAGAACCGCTACGCTTCCCTCACGGGAAAAAGAGGGAAGAACTCTTCCGCAAAAAAAGCCCAGCAAAACAAAAGAAAAAGGGGGGAGCCGGCAAAGACGGAAACGATAAAAGCATCGGGCAGGGCCTTGATTCATTTTTCGAAAAAAAGCCCAGTCAACAGGAAAATGCTGCAAATGAAGGAAGGGAAAGAGCGATGTACTGCATGTTGGAAGGACTTGGCTCGACGTTCTATCTTCCATCAAGCCGCTCACTAAGTCAGAAGGAGGAGGGGGTTGTTCCCACGGAAAAGAAAAGAAAGCCGCGGGGTCGAAGACGAAAAAGAAGAGGGGGAAAACGAGATCGTGTGACAGAAAAAAAGAACCCGGCCGCAAAAGTGTCTCTTCACACAAGAAGAAAGGGCAGATTAAGTGGAGGTTCTGTTACCATTGAGAACCATCTTACGAAGTTTCCGGAAGGAGGGAAAAGGATTCCCCACCTCGTTTGGTGCATCATTCCTCTCGGGGGGGAACCCATCTTGCCCCGGACCACTCGAAAACTAAATAAACAATACTGAGGGGGGGGGATTACCTGCGGGGGAAACCGGATTCACAAGAGAAACCCCAAGAGTTGTCATTCTGAGGGGGGCCCGGGAGAAAGAGGGCTTAAAGGAGGAAGGGACATACCCAAGCATGTAGGAAGACCGACAAGATCCCGAAGATGTCACCATATACTTGAGGGGGGGGGGATCCTATTGGACTGGTGCTGAGGTAAGATCGTTTACCAAGAGTGACAGTCCACTCGAATTTAACATTATCTTATACTAAGAAAGTCTACTTTTTGCCCGGGGGGGGTGCGCTCCAGGGCAGGTCCCTAGACACGTGGGGACGGAGAGACGGAAACCATCCTTTCAACTTCTCTTGAAAGGAGGGTGCTTCCTTCATGGTTCTAAAGACTTCAATGGTTTGCGGGGATGGATACAGCCGCTGAGTGGGAGCCGGAGAAAACCTTGTAAAATGCTTCAGTCCTATTTCATATCGGGGATTTGCAGTCCTGTTGAGCATGGAGGGGGGGGAGGATGAAGGAAAAGGGGGGGGGTAGTTTGCCGACGGAGGATGAGGGACACTCCCAGAAGAAAAAGGTCCCCTGCGTTGTGAGTTCACAAAGAGGACGTACCTTCATAAGTGAGCGGAAGGGGGGGACCTTATTAGAGAGGACAGAAAGAAGAAAATGAACCAGCGAAGAGGGAAGGTCCGCCAATCTTTTGGAAGAGGTTCCTGAAATGAGCGTTGCAAGAGAAAATATCTAGTTCACGCCAGTGGAAGGAAACTGGCTTCAAATATAGGCAACATTCCAAATGACCGAAAAAGGCCTCTGAGAAGAAAAGGGTACTCTTACAGGTCTCCCAGAGGGAGGGGGGACACTTTCCCAAGGAAGATTCGTTCACGGGTTGTGTTTGTAACGGGGGCCCGAGAGGGGAGGGAAGACGATCGAGCTCAACAAAAAAAAGGAGGGGGGGGATGAGAGCTGGCGAGCTCTTCTTTCACCTGGGAAAAAGCCTGTCGTACGCGGAAAAAAAAAAGGCTGGGAGACCGGTAGAAGGAAGAAGAGCCGCGGCCGGATGGGAAGGGGGAAAGGAAAAAAAAGGGCAGGTCATTGCCTGGCTAGACGTGTTCAGTTGCCTGTCCACCTCGCCAGAAAGGGGGATGCCAGAGCAATTTACAGGAAACCCCAGCCCCTGAACCCCTAAGGGGGCGGCGTACCACCTTTTCTCTTTCGAGCTACCAGAAGGAAAGGGGGGCCCTGCGAAGTGCTGCGTTACTCAGGCTCACCCTCTTTGACCGACTCAGAGGGAGGGGGAGGCTTGCGGAAAAGAAAACAAAACAACTCATGTCGCCACTACTCGAAACTGTGGCCTAGCATACTCGAAATGGAACATAAAAATGCCCATCAAAAGGGCGATGGAAAAGACCCAAGGCAGTTGAAGTTCTGCCAGGGTTACCATTTTCTACTTCGCAAGGGGTATCCATTACCCCGGAAGAAGGAAAAAAAAAAAGGACATTTACGAGCGAAGAGAAGGGGGAGGAAACCAGGGAAGGACCCCAACTTACATACATAAAGAAGAGAGGACCAGAAGCTCAGGGGAGGGGCTTTGAAAGTGTGAGATAGCATGTGCGCAAGGAAAAATCACAGCACGTGAGCAGCCGGGATACTACGAGAGGGGGGATGTGTGGCCACCCTCTGAAAAAAAAAATCTACGCCAAAAAAAGAAACTCTTCTAGGACAAGGAAGGCTGGTACCAGAGTCAGAAGGGGTCCAACTGTCGGGAGCTTGTCCTTTATCTCCTCGAGGGAAAATCCGACCCGGGTCAAAGATTCTGGGAAGGGGGGAAAGGCCGCCCCCTGGAGAAAGGCAGGGAAATCTTTGGGGGGCATTTGACTCACTTAACAAATCACCATCCTAGAAAAAAGGGGGGGGGCGCCATAGAAAAGGGGGAAAAGAGGGAGCAGGCGCCCGAGGAAAAGAAAGAACGAGAGAAGATTCACCCTTAAAAAAGAACGCGGCTTCGGCACCTGTAAAAGGAAGGGATCGGAGGAGACCTGGCAAACCGCTTACCACACCGAAGCGCGTGAGGCTCTTTGGTGACGCCACCTTCGCGGCCGGGTGTAGAAGAAACGATCATGGGTGTGTGTGTTCCAAAAGGGAGGAAAGGAAACGCAAAGAGGCTGGGGGAAGGAGAGAGGTTGAAACTACGGGAACCGGCCTGACTTCTTGCGCTGCAAGAAGCCTTCGCATCTCACCGGATAAAAAAAGAGAGGCTCTCCAGTTGGTCGGCATGAAAGGAAAAAAAAGGGAGGGCCGTGGCGGCAAAGAGGAGAATAACGCAAGCACAGACTGACCGCTGCTGATTCTTTTCGTATAACGAATGTCTGATAGTTGAAAAAAGGTCTCCTGATGAGCGGGGGAGGGGAAAAATGGCCCACGTTATGTTCAACGGAAGCTGTGCATCGACATCCCGATCGAGGGGTCACATCTGAACCGCCGGAAAGAGGAAAAGACCAACCCCAATACTGTCAAGCAAGGGGAGGGGAGACGAATAGACCTCCGCCCGGAGGGGGGGGGCTACGCCACTCTTTCCCTGGAAAAAAAAAACCTTTCCTGTGAAGTTACCCGCACGAAAGGGATCGTAGACGCCAGGAGGAACCAAAGGTATGGCCGGAAAATGCTGCTCCTTCCAAGGTTCTCGTCCTCCGGAAAAGGGAGAACATTTCGATCAAGGGAGGGGGGGGCACAGGGAGTGCGGCCGGAAGGGAAAGGACCAAGCGAACTCAACAGAGTCTGTTCCTTTCCTGGGATTCCAGCTTTTTCGCGTTCAGGGGGCCTAGGGGCAGGAGGAAAGGGAACTCGTCCCAGGAGGAGATCAAGTGATCGCGGACTCTAACCGGGGAAATCTAGATGGAATTCGTCAAAAAAAACCGTCAAACAAGAGACGGTCATACCCAGTTTCGGCTCCGCTGAGGGTCCAGGGAGGGGCGCTTTCCTTCTTTTGAGGGAAAGGTCCAAAGAAGACTGGCGCGGGAGGGATAAGGAATGCGTCCCCATCTTGGCAGGGGGAAGGAAAAAAAGGTTTGGACACCGGGGGGACCAGGTCCTCTTCGGGCAGAAAAAGGGTTTTTTCGGCACGACAAAAAGGGGGGAACCACACCGGGCACAAAGGGGAGGGAGGTGGGTCTACCAAAAAGGTGGAAGGAAGAAAATACCGTGTACGAGACCGGTCACGTCTTTCGTAGAGAAAAAGTGTCTTACGTTTATTTTAAAAAAGGAAGGGGGGCCGATTAAAAAAAAAAAAAAAAGAAAAAAAAAGAAAGGCAATTACGCCGACGATCCAGACCGGGCCACCGAGGGGAAGGGGAACCTGGTAGTCGCTGAGGCAAAAGGAAGTCCTGACACTCTTCTTCCACCCTCCTGAGAAAAGGGTAGCCCTCTTCATTTGGTGTTCCGGTCCCACAACCGTACCAGGCGACGAAGTAATGACCAGTAAGAGAAAACGATTTTTCTATTCCACCCCAGAAAAAAAAGGCAAATTGTGGCGCCTATGCTCAAAAGGGCGAAACAAGAAGGTTGCGGTTTATTAAATGGGTTGCAGCGTTGGAATGTTGGGTAGCCTTCCTCCACTGGCATCTCGTTATAGAAAGAAAAGAAGACTTTCCGTTGGGAGGAGTGGATCTATCCATTTCAAAGAAGGGGAGAGTAGATGAGGCGGCAAGCAAGCGTAAGCGAACCAGCCTTTCCCTTCTCCCAAAAGGAGGGGGGGTGCACTGCCGTTCAATGGCCCTGAAGTTCCACGCGAGCGCCGGAGGAAGAGGAGAAACGGACACAGGAGAAGATCCTCCGTGACGAAGAGGGGAAGGCACAAGACCCGAGTCATCGGCCCGCGTTCCTATTCGAGCAGATCCCCTATACAGACACTCTCCAGCTCCGCACCCATCGTCCGGCGAGAGGAGAAAAGGGGGGAGGGGACGGGAACCATTCGGGGGAACCCAGAAGAGGGGTACAAAAAGGGAGCCCGACGGATGACGCCTTCCCCTCATCTGACAAATGCGTTCCATCGGACTGAAGGGGGGATACTCACCGCCCCCCAGGGGGGGAAGTGAAAGAAAAGAAGCACTACCTGCGAAAAAAAAGAGGAAGAAGCCCGGACGGACACACCCGGCCATGTCCTACTCCTACGGGACCGTCGAAGGGAAGGACAGATCACCACCCTCACGCGGATCTCAGAGGGAAAGTCATTAGCGTTCAAAAGGGGGGGAAAGGACTGGACCACCATCGACACAGAACAGGAGGGACAATGGCAAGTTGGGTAAAACAAATTTTCTTACCACCACATCAAGGGCTACCTTTCATGCCACCACTCTTTCCTGAAAGAAGAAACGTTTTCTTTCCATAAAGGGCGGGAAAAAGACAGGGAAAAAGAAAGGACATGGACGGGGACGTCAACAGTTGCTGGAGGGAAAAAAAAGACGGGAAAAACCTTCTAACAGCACACATCATTCATCGGAAAAGGCCTTACCTCTTTCCCCGGCAGCACTGACGAAAGGAAGAGGGGGGAGCGGCCAGAAAAGAAAAAAGGACAAGAAATAGGCCTCGGTTATCCGTAAAACTGAGGGCCGCATACCGTCAAACATCCTCGAAAAAAAGGGTACGCTTTTTTACCCCGTCTACAGGAAGAAAAAAAAAACAAAACGGAGTAGAGAAAGAAGACGCCTTTCCCACAGTCTAAGGTGGGGGAGGAAGGGAGGAAAGATGCAGGCCATACAGGTCTGAAGGAGAAGAAAAAGAGGTAGGAACACAGCTGAGGTTTAAGGGGAGGAGGGTATGGCCGCTTGCCATATTCCCACAGAAGCTTTCCGGTGGCCACGGTACGGAGAGGAAAGATCGATTCCTGATGGGGGGTGCGTGAGAGCGGGGACGTTGGCAAAGGAACCATCACCTTTGCCGGCCGGAAGACCGGAGACGGCGAAAGAAAAAAGGGCCTCCTTTATGTAACTTCCCCGCAAAGAACGGAATTTACTACAGCGTGGTGGCGGAAGGGAAAAAAAGCCATGGGGGGGATGGTGGGGGAAAACAAAAATTTGGGGGGAGAAACTTTCCCTGGGGAAAGGGGAAGGGCAAAGTGCCTCGCTGTGAAAACAGGTACTTCTTTTCGGAGAGAAAACCTATAATCGTGAAAGAGAAGGGTGTCGATGGTCCAAAAAGGAAAAGGTACCTTCGGAGTCGGGGCCCTTCCGGGTGTTCCGTCCGTGCTGGAGTCACGTATGTTTCGCAAGGTATGGTGTGGGGGAGGAGAGGGAACCACATGAGGGAGTTACTCAGAAGACGGAGAAGAGGGGCTTAAAGCCGTATTTACGAAAAGGGAGGGGGGTCCGTGTGGGAGGAAGCCTCTTTAAGGGTCGCAAAAGGAGGGGAAACAGGGCAGTGTCACCACGCCCTAACCGGCCGGCGGCGATTATCTCCTCGAAAAAGGCGAGCGATCGATCTCCAGAAGGGAGGGGAAGAGGATCTTCTCACGGAAGAGGAGGGGAGGCAGCTTTGCTTACGGGCGGGGTGATCTTGGAGATGCTCGTTCTCCTGTCGGTCTCCCAAAATCGCCGTGGCAAAGGAGTGGAAAAAGTTGACCGGCATTGACAAAAGGGAGAGGGGCAGGGAACGGACGGTGCTGGCGGAAAGAAGGGAAAGCTCACTCGGGAGAACGTCGCGTGACTCGGCTAGATCAAGAACAGTCGTCGTCAAGATAAAGAGGAAGGGCTTCCGGGAGGAAAAACCAGAAACAGAATACCCCAAATCAGGAAGGGGGTGAGACAAACGCGGATCCCCACCTATTGCGCCCACATTTAAAAAAGAGAAAGGGGAGGTAAGAAAATAGGACTCCTCCGGGCAGGAGCGCGAACTGGGTGAGTTTTGGAGGAACTGCCTAGACTGCAGTTTTTCCAAGGGAAGTCTTCGGGTGGAAAGGGGAGGGTCAGAAAGGTCTTCCGTTGGAAGACACGAAAACCTTTGCCCCAGCTGGCCTTTTCTGGATCGTCGAAGGAAAGGGCTTTCTTTGTTCAATCGGCAAAAAGGGAAAGCAAAGGAAACGTAAACAATCAAGGGGGGAAGGAGAACCGAGGAACGCCCGGGAAACGAACTCCTTTACCTGCGAAATGCCCGATCAGCGTGCGGGTATAGAACAAACCACCGAAAAGGGCAAAGCCCGGTGGGCCCTGGGGGGACCCGTAGTATTCCGAACACCAAGAGGGGCCAAGAGAGTGAACACAGGTGGTCACCATCGGGGTAAATGCAGCCAAGATGACTGGAATTTCTTCATTAGAAAGAGTTATCGATACGTCCTTGGCGAAAAACGAAGGGGCCAGCCAAGGAGCCCTCCTTTTGGAAAAAAAGAGAACGAAGGAGAAACCGGTCTGTTTTTCCTTTGCCGGAAGGGGGGACCCATTAAGAGGGGGGGGAGGGGGAAAGTGAGGGGCAGGACCCGCATCGACATGAGAATACCTGACTAGGGAGAAAAGTCGACGCCCGCGAACCAGCTCGTGAAAGGAGCAAAAAAGAAAAGAGGGTTCGGCGCATTTTGGCCCTTGAAAAAGAAGAATCACGCCGGCTCGCGAAGCCCATTTATCCGAAGCAGAAGAAAACGAATATTTGTCATTAGTCGCCATTGTGAAAAAGGAAAAAGAGGGGGCTTCTAATGACTCCGGGGTGAGAGAGGGGAGGTCAGGGAAGGGCGGTAACACACTGGAACATGAGGAAAAACTCCTTCGAGGGGGTCAGGATAGGATGCAACGAACTGCTTCCCGTCTTGGTGTTGGGAGGGGGCGTAGCCGTCAGTTGTTGAAGATGTTGAAAAAAAGCCGAGAGAGGGTGAATGAAGCTACGATGAGGAAACATTAACCAGGTTTTCCTTGAAAAAAAAGCCCTCAACCCCGACAAGAAAAAAAGGGATCACTGAAACGAAAATCAGCAGCGGAAGTGTGAAGGTAATTCTACGAGGGTGCCGACACAAATCAAAGGGAGCACTTCCTTCATTCCGAAGGGACGGCATGGTGGCGAGGATGCCGGTGAGCGAAAAAAAAAAAAAGAATCCTTACACAGGGGCCACGAAAAAACGGACGGGACGTAGTTTTTCACCAAGCGAGAACACCAAAACAAGCCGCGGGGGAAACCCTGTCGTGTAGGAAAAAAGAAAAAGAGAAGGGTGGAAAAAAAAACAGGACTTCCCTGCGATGAAGGGGGAAGGGGTAGTCGCCGGGCAGAGAAAGAAAAACCATTTACTAATTTGGAAAAAGCCCCACTCTTAAAAAAGACTCTTCAAGGAGGGCGGCCTGCGAAATCCAGAAGACGTTTACTAACAATACTACGAGGGAGGGGAAAGGGAAAAACTTTATTCACAGCGAAAAAAAGGGGACAAGGGAGGCGTCCATTTGTTTGTGTGGAGGGGGAAAACCCCACCCCCCAGCTCCCAGGGAAGGGAAGGGGAGTCCTTACCCGTCTTCTTATTACCTTACCAAGAGATCCAGTACAATATCCGACGATTGGGAAAGAGAAGAATTGTAAGTCGATAGTTCTGCGGGCTTCATATCTGGAAAACGAGGGTTACCGGGGATCATGAAGGAAAGGATCCTACTAATACCCATTCTGAAAACTTTTTTTCGCCCCATGGGGTCTCCAAAGGGGGAGCAGCACCCAGCCTGCAACTTCTCTGGGGCAAGTTGCGGGGCGGTGAGGTAAAGATGAGTGGGACGTCATTTTTCTAAGGGAGAGGAGGGGACGATGGTGTTCCGTATGGGGTAATGTCTACATCTCTATTTTTCGAAGGAAAGGCGTCACCATGTCATAGCGTGTCTTACAGCTAAGTTGACAAAAGGGGAAAAAGGAAGAGGGGTCCTGATTTTCTGGACGCACCAGTGTGTTAGGTTGCCGACGGAAGGAGGAATTGATGCCAAAGCATCCCTGCCTCCGTGCCCCGGGGAAACCGCCTGCTTACCGAAGGGAAGTGGAAAAGGCCCTCCTGAAGGCAGACGGAAAAAAATGGGGACCAATCTGCCTAGCGCCAAAGACCAGGGACTGTCGCCAAAAGAGGGAAGGAAATAACGAGCGGCACCGGAAAAAAAAAAGAGGCGAGTTCCCCGGCCATTTAGCGCTGCTGCAAGCCCATAGGTCCAATGATAAAAGCAACCAGTTCGCTATCACGGCCGGGATGGAGAGCATATCAGGGAGAGTAACCGGTCCTCCCATCCTTTCTTTGTGATACTACCTGGCGGTCTACAGGGGGAAGTTTCACTCCGAGCGGCTGGCCAGCTAGAGAGAAAAAAACCAACAGGGAGTACAATATATAGATTAGCTGGAAGGAATAAAGGCTTGAACCGTCAACCACAACTTTATACGAGAAGGAGTACTTCTGGCACGTTTTCACCACGCACGAGGGGAGGCGAGCTGATCTCCTCGCCGGGGGAGAACGTCGGGATCAAGTGGGGAGGGGAAGGGTGCAGCAGCGCGCCGGAATTGGCAGGGGGGGGACCTCCTAGCGGGCGGACGAGTTGCCGCAGAAGCTACCTTCCCCCTTGTGGGGGAGGGGAAGGTCTCTGCGGAAACATCGGGAAGGCTTGGGAAATGACCTCTCACCGTCTGAGGTTACGCAGATTTGGAAATAAAAAGAGGGGACCTTTCACTTATGCCGGGGGAAATCATGTCGGCAACTACCGAAAAAAAAGAAAATCTGAACCTCGAAAGGCAGAAGCAGTCTGCACCTGCCAAGGAGGGAAGAAAGCTCTTACCTGGCTGACGCCGGGGAAGGGTCTACGCGCCCACTAACTTCTGTATAAAGGGGAAAAAGGAGCAGACAAACAAGGACTCTCGAAGAAGAGACCATGGACGGCACAACGTTCACATCCCTCAATAAGGTGCCAGGCTGTTCGCGCGCCGTCACCAGAAAGGTCTCCCCGCAGCAAGGAGGGAGTGCGGCAGACAGATCCTTTAATAATCGCGGGACAGGGAAAAACTCGGGGGCAACGATCTACTCCCTCAGCACCCCGAACTCGGCAAATGGGAAGCTTCTCTGGGTGGCCCCATACGGAAGGGGAGAGAAGGGCTGGTCATGTCCTCCAGAAGGGGGGGGAAGGAGGAGGAGACCCGGGCCGCGGCCTCCCCTGGAAACGCAAGACAAAGGAAAACGATGGGGGGGTGGCGAGTTAAGAAATCAACGCTTTCGAGGGAAATCGTCCGGAGGTGTAGGTAGTCACCGAGTCGGAACGGGGGCCTGAAAGGACGTGCCTATAGCCTTCTGCAAGGGAAAAAGAGTCTTACGACTGCTTCGAGGCCGTCGCTTGTTAGTGCTCGGCTGCAGACTACACCGCACCTTATCGCCCGTGCCGGTACTCAAAAAAAAGGAAGGGGTTCTCTGAGCTGTCCTAAAAGGGGAAGGGTTTTTCCCCCGATAGTGTTAGGATTCACCCGCGCTGTGGCCTTATCTCTGTTGGAGAGGACTTCTTGAGCGTCCGGTACGAAAGGCTTCTCTACGTCAAGAGAAAGAGAATCGAAACATGCACGAAGAGAGATCTCAGTGGGGTCGAATCAGGGCGTGCCCCGTAACTCCGTCGATACCTTCAAGAAAAAAAAAGGGATCGCTTTCGTAGAGGGACGCTACACCTGAGGGGTAGGGGGAGGCGCAAGGGGGAGAATGATCGCTTTCTTCAAGGACACCCGAGGGAATCGTCGCGTTCATAAGAAAAAGAAAGAGTCAGTGCGTCTGGGGTAAAGAGAAAAAGGGTCCGGCACGACCTGCCAAGAACAAAAAAAACAGGCACCGTTCGGGAAGCCTCATCTGCCATCCGGCGAGTGAAAGCCACGGTAGGGGATGGGTTCCCGGACCTGGAACTGGGGTCATGTAAAAGCACGAAAACCGGCGTCCTTCGCCGAGCAACGTGATAGGAGAGGACTTCCGCCTACTGGAGAGGGGGCTCGGCCTCGTCCGGAGCTGCTACAGCTGGGCCTAGAGCGCCTGGCTTGCCCTGGGTCAAGGCCCACGGCGCGGAAGGAGGGGGGTTCCGGTTGAAGGGGACAGAAATGTTCCCTATGGGGTTCGCAGGGCGTCGCCTTCTCTCTCTCGGAGTCGTCAAGTCTATCGCGGCAGAGAAAGGAAACACTCAACAGCGAAAAGGGGTCTAAAAGCGTTCCATCCCCTTAAAAAAAAAAAAAAGGATCCCATTTCGTCTCGGAGGAAGGGCTTTCCGCGAGGGGGGGGGGTCTTCACCTTCCCAAGACCGGTTCCCGAGAAACTCAAAGATGTGTTTCTTGATCTGGACCTTCAGACCTTCCCGTAAGGGAGGGGGAATGTACACCAGGGATGGTGAAAAAAAAAAGGGGGCCCTTGTCCATCGGCATGGGCCAAGCATGTGTTCGGAAAGTCGCGGCCTACCGGGGAAACCGTGCTCGCTGAATACCAAAAGGGGAGAGGGAAGGGGCAAGACCGTGTACTCGGCGGTCAAGTCTTTAACATCAAAGGTCACCTGATTTGAAGGACGGAGGTGTCCGTTCTTGAGGGGGGATTAACTTCCGGGGGCCGAATAAAACTCATCCCTGCAAGAGAAGAAACCCGGCCATCGCTGCACAAGGGGGGATCTTAGGCAAAAAAGGGGAAAGGGACCTCGGCTTCCACCCTCCGCCTCTCAGAAAAAGAGGGGGGGCGGAATCAAAAAGGAGCCCGCCGAAGTGAACGGCCACACCTTACCGGCTCAGAGGAGCTCCCTATTGGAGAAAACCTTTATCGCCACAAGGGGGGGGGGGAACATATTTCGCGGAGAAGCCGTGTGGACTCAAAACCTGGACTGATTTCTGTTTAGGAGGTTCGCCTTCCGCCACTGATCTATCGAGGGGGAGGAGGACCGAACGACGTCCAGGGGAGGAAAGGGGGATCAATATCCGTCCAACGCTACGTTAGAGGAGGGGGGGAGATGCCCGTAAGCTGCCCCGCCTTCCCTTCTCCCACAGAAAAAACAATTCCCTTCGGTCCCGCGTATGGAAAAAGGCCCTCGGAGCGTGGGGGGGATAAGGATAACCCGAGCATCCGTTACTAAATATGGAAGCAAGCAAAAAGGAAAGCATGCAAAAAAGCTAACTCGCCGAGAGATCATATCCCCTATACCGAGGGAGAGCCTCTCTCACCAAGAAAGTAGATAATCTGGAGAAAAAGGGAAAGAGGGGAAAAAAGACCTGGTTACCACGAAGGGGGGGAGCCCTGGGAATCGGAAGCCGAATCATCGCCACACCTTCCCAGAAAAAACGGACGGACCACCCTCTCTATCGAAAAAAAGAAGTTTTCCCTGCAAACGAAAAAGAAAAAAAGAAAAACCGGCGAAACCTAAGGGCGGAAAGGGAGAAGGCCTCAGAACGGAAGGAAAAAAACCTGTCCATGTCCTACTCTGACGGGGGGGTGTACAATCGCCACCTGGGGGAAGCTCAACAAACAAGAAAGATTCTCCTTTCAGCTCCAAAGTAGCGGTCCAAGCCGAACGCCTTCCCTGGCCACCAGAAGCCAGTTTCGCCCAAATGTGGAAAAAAAAGGCTGTGGAATATGGCTAAAAAAGGAAAAAAACGCTGTCGGACCCTCCTTACCAGCTGACGGGACGGGGGATGGGCGAAATCCCGGAGGGGAAAAAAATAAAAAAAGCCGGCTCACCTGCATGACGTACGCAACAGGGGGAAACCCCTGCCACGGCCACACATAAGGGAAGGGGGGAGGGGACATCCTTAACGGAAGGGAAAGGAAAAAAAGGGACCCACCCGTGCGGTGGTGGAATCTGGAAAGCAGGAAAGCAGACAAGGACCTGACCCCTCACGGAGGGCTACGAGTCCTTTAGCAATTGAAAAAATGGCCATCTCCAGCCTCGACAACACCGTAAGGGGACCAGAGACCTTTCCTGTCCA